>Ga0265297_10000170_pt1 | contig 216453 bp, 172 predicted proteins | sample Munlanlwell13791_FD_192502 | JGI IMG/M metagenome (GOLD analysis project Ga0265297, IMG submission 192502) | Leachate microbial communities from a municipal landfill in Southern Ontario, Canada - Leachate well 137-91 | ecosystem: Engineered > Solid waste > Landfill > Unclassified | place... | reverse complement strand
TGATCAGCAGGCAGATTATCAGGTTATCAGAATATCAGGGACGGAAAATCGTTATTAGGATAGAAAGAAAAATCAGCATCGGGAGATGCTTCCCACATTTCACGATGGGAAGGGTATCCATGCCTACGGCAGGCAGGCAGGTTATCAGAGGATTCCTCCTACGGCGGACAGGCAGCAGGCAGAGTATCAGGGTATCAGAATATCAGAGAACAAAAAAAACAAAAGACAGAGATGGGGCAGTCGCCCCATCTCTACCCATTATTTATTATTTCAGTTTGATTAATTTGAGAGATTGTTTAGAGTTATTTCTTACGAAGTAGATACCTTGTTTTACGTTTTTGCCCATTAAGTTTTTGCCGTTCCAGACACCGTCTTTCGTGATTCCGACAACTCTTCCGCCGAGGTCGTATATTTTGAGTTCTTCTTTTGCACCGCCAATCTTCGTGCAGGCATAAAACGGATTAGGATAAGCCCTGAGCGGAGTCGAAGTGGGATTGGAATTCGATTTATCTTCTACACCGGCGCCGCAGTCTTTATACCATTTACAAGGTATTCCGTTTACTATTGACCAGAGTCTGTAATATCCTGCAAAGTCACTAATGCTTGGATGCACGATTGTGCGTGTTTCGCTCCAGGAACTACTATTCGGCATAGTCAGGATTTCTCCGCCGCCGTTGCCTTGCCAGTTTCCGCCGCCTACGCGGACAAGCGAAATAATCGGATGGTCATTTGAAGAGACGTGACAATGGTTACCGCCATCGGCTTCGGAAATGCCCCTGAATAAATTACCGTTAATGTCCATTGTAGAGCTTATCGTAGTTACCGCGGGACAATTTCCGATAGTTGACTGCCATGTATCAAGGTATCCGAGACCTATGTCGAAACTTTCTATCGAACCAAGGAAAGAACCGTTATTTCCGCCGATTGCAAGTATATAAGGTTTATCAATCGGAATAAGAACCGAGCCGTGATAAGCCCTGCTTGTAGCCATAGGCGATGGGATAGTTTTCCACTGATGCAATTTAGTTACCGGGTTGCAAATACCCGGGTCAAACAATTCGCAGGAATTGAGGTAAGCCGAACCCGTATATCCACCCGAAACAAGGACAAGCCCTGAATACAGGAGTGAAGCATTATGAGCGTATCTTGCGGTACCTAAAGGTGTTTCCGGTGACCATATGCCCAACAGCGGGTCATAAATTTCGCAGCTTGAGAGAGCGCCTCCGGCATTTCTTCCGCCCATTACGAGTACTTTACCCGACTGCAATAAAATCGCAGTCTGCAAGCTTCGAGCGGTAGCGAGCGGGCCTGTGGCTCTCCAGGTAGTTCCGTCCCAGAGTTCGCAAGTTGGTGTATAAGTACCGGCTGCAGTTTCTCCGCCGATAACGAGTACATCACCGTTAAGAAGTAAAATCGCCGAATGTCTTGCTCTTGCGGTTGCCATCGAGCCTGTGGCAGTCCATGCGCCCGAACTAAAAGTTTCGCAAGAAGCAACGTAACCGGTATTTTCACCGCCGGTAACGAGAATTTTTCCGTCTTTTAATTGTGTAGCGGAGTGGTCAAATCTTGAAGTTGCCATAGCTCCTGTAGCAGTCCATACGCCCGAGACGAGGTCCCAGATTTCGCAGGAGTTAAGAGCGCCTCCGGCATTTCTTCCGCCTGCAGCGAGGACTTCCTGGTCGCTGATAAGGTTTGCCGTATGGTGAGTTCGAGCAGTATTGAGGGAACCGGTGTATGCAGTGGAGTCCATTTTATAATTATATAATTCGCAAGTATTAAGTATACCGCCTGCGCCTTCACCGCCAGCGATGAGGACGTTCGTGGAGCAGTTGCTCGTATGTTTAATGGGGAGGAGAGTGATAGTAGCGGCTTCGCGCGCGGTTTTGAGTGAAGTTTTTGTATTCCAGACAGGATTAGTCGGGTCATAAATTTCGGGTATTTTAGCGGCGGTATCATTATTGAAAGAGCCGACAGCCAAAACTTTTCCTGTAGGAAGAATGGCGATAGAGAAGTGAGTTCTGCTATGCCAAATCATCGTATCAACAATAGACCATGTTTTTGCGACCGGGTCATACAATTCATTAACGCCGCTGTTATCGCCTCCAATCATAAGAACTTTTCCGTTAGGGAGGAGCGCGGGAGCTCCGATATCTCTGCTGTAGGTCATATTTCCGCTACCCGACCATGTATTAGAGTTTTCGTTATACAAGCTGGATGACGTACCTGTTCCTCCAAAGACAAGGACTTCGTCATTATATTCCGGAGCGAGGAGTACGCCCATATGTCCTGTTCCCCTTTCCACGGGGGAGTTTGGGGCTGCGTTCCAGGTTGCCGAAATCGGATTATAGACCTGTGCCTGAGCTCCGACCGGAGAGAAACCGAAACCTCCCATAGCTAATACTTTACCTGACCTGAGGAGGACTTCGATGCCCTGGTCGTGTTCGGATGGAGAGCTTGCGGTAGCTGCGTAAGTTCCGTTGGTATCGACTAACAAATAAGCCATATTATCATAATTTGCAAGGAGTCTGCCGTCTTTTAAAACGGTATAACAGTGACTAGTTTCCCAGCCGAAAGTCATAGCAGTAGTATCCCATGTATTGGTTGCGGGTTCATAAAAGAACCAATCTCCTCCGTCGCCGGCAAAGACTTTGCCGTTTCCCATCAATACGCCGACTGAGTGTGCGAGACCGCTATATGGCATACTGTCGAAAACTTCCCATTTTCCGGATGAGGGGAAGAAGATTTCGTGTGTGTACGGTGCGGGCGGGTATCCACCAAGAACCATAACTCTGCCGTCGGTGAGGAGAGCGAGACTGTGACCTTTTCGTCCGAAAACAAGGCTGTCCGTGAGACTCCATCTGGAAGCGTTTAAGAGAGTGGAAGCTAACAAAAAAATGGCACAAAAGACATATTTTCGCATACGTCCTCCTTTTTTTTAGGTTATAAAAAATTAGTATTAATATTTCATCTGTCAAGAAAAGATTGTGGGGGAGAGAAAAAAAGTTTTCACCGCAGAGACGCAGAGTACGCAAAGAACAAAAATAAAAGCAACAGAGAATGGAAGAAAGATAGAAAACCCAGCGGAGCTGGATAAGTTGGACTAAGTCCCTGATGGAACAAAGTCCAACTAACATAGAGAACGCAGAGAACTGAAAACAAATAAGACTTAGGGTTAACAGATAACAAAAAAGATAGAGGCCAGAGAGTAACAGAAAAAAGAATAATCCACCACGAAAAATTGAAAAACAAAAGAAGAACACGAAAAACAACAGAATAAAGAATATTCACCGCAGAGACGCAGAGTACGCAAAGAACAAAAATAAAAGCAACAGAGAATGGAAGAAAGATAGAAAACCCAGCGGAGCCCAGAGGGCTGGATACGAATCCCTCCGGCAAAAGATTCCGGACAACAAGCTCTAACTAACGTAAGAGCTTGTAAGTAATCGCTAAAGCTCAAGGGCTTCGTATAATTCATAGTAAAAACTGTAATAGATAGTAACAGAAAAAAAAGATAAACAGATAAAGATTAACGCAGAAAAAAGAAGACGGAAAATTATAGAGTTGAAAAAAGAACACCAAACAGAATACAAAAGATTTCGACAGGATTAACCCTCCTGCGGCGGGCAGGCAGGATAAAAAATTGAGAGTTAAGAAATAGGAATGTTTTATCGTATTTGCTTGACAAGAAAAAATAGGAAAGTAATATGAAGGTCAAGTAAGTGTGGGGAGTATATAATATATTAAATAAACAGGGGGTTTAAGTGAAATACTTTTTAAGTGTTATGGTTCTTTTTATTACGATTCAGCAAGCTAATGCTGAAAATATTTTATCTAATCCCGGTTTGGAAGAGTGGCATGATACTCTCAGCGTGCAAATGCCTATCGGCTGGTTTACCAGTGAAAAATATAGCGCAGGGACAGCAACTCGTTCTACTAATGTGCATACAGGTAGTTATGCAATCAGCTTAACTACTTTGGATATGAATAATGTAGGTTGTATTCAAAGACTGGATATTCCTGTTTCAGGTGGTAAAAAATATAATTTCAGTCTTTACCACATCTGTACTTCTTTCGGTGGCGGAGCAATGATATATATAGCAGAGATAAGTCCTTCAGATACTCAACTACTATTAAATGCTGATTTTTTCTCTAATACTACTTGGACTCTTTTTGATACCAATTTTACAACTGCCACTAATACAGTTGCAGTATCTTTTAGTTGTGTAAATATGAGTTTAAGTTACGGCTTGAGTTTGTACATAGATGATATTAACCTGAGTAGAATATCAGGAGTAAATGAAAACTACAAATCGGAAGATATGAGATTAGAAACGTACCCTAATATTTCTACTCACTTTACAAATATCAAATATTCCCTTCCCGAAAGAACTAATGTATCCTTGGGAATTTATGATTTAACGGGGCGGTGTGTGAAGACGTTGGTTGATGGGGAAAAAGAGGCGGGGAGCTATAGTATTAAATTGGAGGGAAAAGAGTTGACGAGCGGGGTGTATTTTGTGAAGATGAAAACGGGGAATTACAGCGCGACGAAGAAGTTAGTGTTGATGAGGTAAAGAATAAGACATATAGGACATATAAGTCGTATAGGACATATAAAGAAAAAGACAGAAAAAATGTCGGAGGGGGAAGACGTTGAACGAAGTAGGTAGTAGATAGTATGTAGTAGGTAGGGAAGAGAAAACAGGAGGAAAAGCCATGAAAAAATGTATTTTATTTTTTATTTTTAGTGTGATTGCATCTAATAGTTTTGGGCAATATGCGGGGTGGAAGACTTATATGGGCGGAGGAGATTATGTATTTTCCGTTATCAGTGAAGGCAATAAAATATGGATTGGAACTGAGGGTGGTGGATTAATTTGTATGGACACTACTACATATGACATGGAGTTTTATACAACAGCAAATTCAGGACTTTCCCATAATCGTGTCTGGGCTCTTGCCGTAGAAGATACAACGATATGGATTGGGACTAAAGGGCGTGGATTAACAAAGTATGATGGCACAAACTGGACAGTGTATATGCAAAGCAATTCAGAATTGCCTTCCGACGATGTTAATGCTATTGCCGTAGAAGGGACAACAATATGGGTTGGGACTAATGCCGGATTAGCAAAATTTGATGGAACGAACTGGACAGTGTATGATACGAGTAATTCAGAATTGCCTTGTGACGGTGTTAATGCTATTGCCGTAGAAGGGACAACGATATGGGTTGGGGCCGGGTGTGGACTTGCGAAGTTTGACGGCACGAACTGGACTGTATATAATTCGAATAATTCAGGCTTGCCTTATGATGATGTTAGAGCTATTGCAATAGAAGGAACAACGAAATGGGTTGGTTGTGGTGGATTAGTAAAATTTGACGGGACAAACTGGACAGTATATAATTCGAATAATTCAGGATTGCCTTATAATAATGTTAGCGCTATTGCAATAGAAGGAACAACGAAATGGGTTGGCACTTCTGGTGGTTATTATTATGGTGGCCTTGCGAAGTTTGACGGAACGAACTGGACTGTATATAATTCGAGTAATTCAAGATTGCCTTATAATAATGATGTTAGGTCTATCGTAATAGAAGGGACAACTAAATGGATTGGAACCAACGGTGGCGGGCTTGTAAAGTTTGATGGAACGAACTGGTCTGTTTATACGGGATTACCTAACAATTATGTTAGTTTTATTGCAATAGAGGGGACGACAAAATGGGTTGGGGCCGGTGGTGGACTTGGGAAGTTTGACGGCAAATGGACAGGGTATAATTTTTTAAATTCCGGACTGCCTCCCAGCGGCATCCGTTCTTTTGCAATAGAAGAGACAACGAAGTGGATTGGGACTACTACTGACGGATTGGTAAAGTTTGACGGAACGAACTGGACTGTGTATGATATGAGTAATTCAGGATTGCCTTATAGGGATGTTAGCGCTATTGTAATAGAAGGGACAACGAAATGGATAGGAACTTATGGTGGCGGATTAGCAAAATTTGATGGTATTAACTGGACTGTATATACCAAGAGTAATTCAGGACTACCGTCTAATAAAGTTAGTCATCTAGCATTAGAAGGTTCGACCAAATGGGTCGGGACTGATGCCGGATTAGCAAAATTTGACGGCACAAACTGGACTGTATATAATTCGAGTAATTCGGGATTGCCGTATAATTATAATGAGATTTTATCTCTTGGAATAGATGGAACAACGAAATGGGTTGGGACTTATGCCGGATTAGTAAAATTTGACGGCACAAACTGGACAGTGTATGACACGAGCAATTCAGGATTGCCGAGGGATGAGATTTCGTCTCTTGCAATGGAAGGAAGCACTAAATGGATTGGCACTTGGGGTGGCCTTGCGAAGTTTGATGGGACGAACTGGACTGTGTATGATATGAGTAATTCGGGGTTGCTTGCGAATTATATTACTGCTCTCGCAATAGAAGGAAGCAATATCTGGATTGGAACTAGTGGTGGAGGGCTTTCGGTATATAATATGACAGGGATAGAAGAACAGACAATTGCGGTCCCGCCAGGGCGGGATGTCGCTACGCTCCAATTTCGGGAAAACCCGTTTGTGAAGTCAACGGTTATTAGTTATACCATCCCTCCTAATAACTATTATACTAATACACTATTAACGAAGGTTCAATTAACGATTTATGATTTAACGGGGAGAACGGTGAAGACATTGATTGATGGGGAGAAGGATGCGGGGAGTTATAGCGTTACGCTGAACGGGAAGGAGTTGAAGGCAGGGGTGTATTTTGTGAGGCTGAGTGCGGGGGAGTTTACAGAGAGCAGGAAGATAATTTTGATGAAATAAGAGATAAGAGAAACAACAGAATACAAGGAATTTAGGACGCAGATTAACGCAGATAATCAGGATAAAAAAAGTTAGAAAACTAAAAAACAGAAAAAATAATATTTAAACATATAAAAAAGGATAGACAGAAATAAGGATTATCGTGTAGATTTGTAGGGTAAAAGAAAACCCAGCGGAGAAGGGGAGAAAAGAATAAAAAGAAATAATAGGCAGGAGGGAAAAATATGAGAAGAAATTATATATTATTTATTATTTTTAGTGTGATTGCGGGGAATTGTTTTGCTAAATACGTAGGATGGACAGTCTACAACACCTCGAATTCCGGTTTGCCTGATAACAATGTATGGGCTATTGCAACGGAAGGAAGTAATGTATGGGTTGGCACTGAGTATTGCGGCCTTGCGAAATTCGATGGCACAAACTGGACTGTGTTCAACCAATCAAATTCCAGTTTGCCTAATAACGCTGTCGGCGCTCTTGGGTTAGAAGGAACGACCGGCGACATTTGGATTGGTACCGGTGATATGGAAGGTTATGGTGGACTAGCTAAGTACAACGGGACTAGCTGGACTGTGTATAAAACCTCAAACTCAGAGTTGCCGGCCAACTATGTTTACGCACTTTGGATAGAAGGTACAACTGGCGCTAAATGGATTGGGACCTGGGGTGGTGGTCTTGCGAAGCTTGACGGTACTAACTGGACAGTGTTCAATGAATCAAATTCAGGTTTACCTGACAATCATATTAATGCTCTTGAGGGAGAAGGAACAACTGGCAATATCTGGATTGGCACTAATGGCAATGGTATTGCAAAGTTTGACGGAACGAATTGGAGTACGTTCAACACCTCAAATTCGGGTTTGCCGAATAACTATGTAAATGCTCTTGGGGTAGAAGGGACGACTGGCGACATCTGGATTGGCACTCGTGGGGGACTTGCGAAGTTTGACGGGACAAACTGGACAGTGTATGACACTTCAAATTCCGATTTGCCCCATAACAATGTTTATGCTCTCGGGATAGACGGGAGTGACAAATGGATTGGCACTAAAGGTGGGGGACTTGCGAAGTTTGACGGGACAAACTGGACCGTGTATAACACTTCAAATTCAGAATTGCCTGATAACAATGTTGCTGTCCTTAGAATAAAAGGTGGTAATATCTGGGTTGGCACTTCTACCGGTGGCGGGTTGGCGGTATATACTACGACAGGGGTAGAGGAGAAATCAAATTTGGATTTTGGATTGGGGATTGCGGATTTAAGAATAGGGAAAAACCCGTTTGTGAAGTCAACGGTTATTAATTACGAATTACAGAAAAGAGATAAAGTGTCATTGAAGATTTATGATTTAATGGGAAGATGCGTGAAGACGTTGATTGATGGGGAAAAGGAAGCGGGGAGCTATAGTGTAAAATTGGATGGGAAAGGACTGACAAATGGAATTTATTTTGTGAAATTAAAAACGGGGAATTATAAAGAAACAAGAAAACTAATATTAATGAAATAAAGAAGAAAAAAACAGAATAAAAGGAAGTTTTAACAGTGATTGAAAGAGATTGTAAGAGATAAAAAAACAGAAAGTTGTAAGATTAAAAATAAACTACAAACAGAAACAAGGATTATAATATAGATTAACAGGATTCCGTAACAGACTTGGAACTATAGTAAAAGAAAGAGAGAAATATGAGAAAGATAATCGGGTGTTTGATGTGTTTAATTTTTTGTGAGGCGGTGTTTGGCGTGTCCGAGAAAGACAACTGCGGGTTATTTCCTGTGATACAGGGTGGAAAAAGAGGGTACATTGACAGCACGGGCAAAATAATAATTCCCCTAAAGTTTGATATCGCGTGGGAATTCAATGAGAATTTTGCTCCGGTGAAAATCGGAGACAAATACGGTTACATTGACACAACCGGGGAAATAGCTATTGTCCCGCAGTTTGAGGACGCTTCAGGATTTTCCGAAGGGTTAGCCGCGGTAGAGGTGGATAAAAAATGGGGGTATATAAATACAAAAGGAGAAATGATAATCAAGCCGCAATTCAAAAATGCCAATAATTTTTCGGAAGGGTATGCGCAAGTTAATCTTGAGGGAAAAACAGGTTACATTAATACTACAGGAGAAATCGTAATTAAACCGCAGTTTGATTATACAACGGGATTTTGGGAAGGGTTGGCGTTGGTAAAGACAAACAACAAATATGCTTACATTGACACAACCGGAAAAATCGTGATTAAACCACAATTTGATAATGCCTGGAATTTTTCCGAGGGATTGGCATTGGTAATGGTAAAAAAGAAATACGGGTATATTGATAAAACTGGAAAGATGGCGATTGAGGCGAAATTTGAAAGAGCATTGAATTTTTCGGAAGGGTTGGCACCCGTAAAAATAGGCAAAAAAAGGGCATACATTGATAAGACAGGTAATATCGTAATTAAACTACAACCCGATTTTAAGGAAGACGATGGAATTGCAACTTTCCAGAATGGGATAGCGGCAATAAGAATAGACGGGAAATGGGGATTCTTTGATACAACGGGAAATATAATAATAACTCCACAGTTTGATAATTTTGTAAATATACTGCACCCTTTTAATAATGGGTTGGCAATGGTAAGAGTTAACGGAAAACTAGGATACATTGACAGAACAGGGAAATATGTGTGGCAGTCAACAGACTGAGTGGGAGCACAGAGAAAAGGGATGCGGGGACGGGGAGAAACGGAGAACACAAAAAAAGAAACAGAAAGAATTTAGGACGCACCCTCCCCTCCAAACAAAACGGCGGGCAGGCAAAAATAATGGCGGGCAGGGATTGAACGCAAATAATTAGGATAGAAGAAAGTAGAAAATTAAAAAACAGGAAATAACAATGAAATTAAAAATAATAATTTTAATATATATTTTGTCTATTAATGTGGTTTTCGGCGAGACGCTTCTTCCCGATTCCATCCGGAAAAATAAAATGGTGAAATTTGACATTAATAAAAAAATTAAAATAGATTTGAACGGTGATAAGAAAAAAGAAAATATAATGGTATCTTTTCATAGAGAGACAGGCGATACAATAATTATAAACATTAATAATAAAACTGCGATTAATTATAGTTCGGACATCCTTAACTATTTCTATATTGTAGATATTGATTCAACTGATAAATTTCTGGATATCGCCATAGAAGATGACGGACCAAGCGATGACCCGATTACGACTTTCTACAGATACACGGATTCCATTATAAAGTTGGGACGTATACCGGGAAATTCCCAGCATCGTCTATCCAGAGAAGTATTTACGCTGGGAGGCGATGGTTTTATAAAAACAAAAGGGAGGGGGAGAGTCCTTTCTACATGGTATTATGATGCGAAATATGCGTTTTCTAACCAGAAAAACAAAATCCTTCAGGTTGACACGGAATTTGTTACTATGAACCAGAATGTCGTGCTTTTATGTGATTTGCCCTTATATACTGCAATCAACGATACAACAATTAAAACTATATTAAAGAGCGGGAGTCCGTCGAGAATCGCTATTACGGACAACAAAGAATGGTTTAAAATAGAAGACGGGCAAGGCAATTCAGGATGGTTTCGAGTAGAAAGATATTCAACGGTAAAAAACGTTAAAAAACATTCCAGCTCGGTTTTTAAAGGATTATGCTTTGAAGATTAAAAGAACTTGACTAAATAAAAAATTATTATACTAAAATACTATAATAAAGAAGTAAGAGTGGAAAATACGAGGAGGGGAATATGAAGTTTTTAAATATATTAGGTGTAGTATTAGGGCTTGTTTGTTTTGGCAGTGTTTTATCGGCAGATGAAATCGCTTATGATAATGGCGCTCTTGGCGTTTACTGGCCGTGGAGTTCCAGCTGACCGCATTGTTATGGGTACAACGGAGTAAGGTTTACTCCGACACAAACGCCATGCAGAGTTACCGGAGCGCGCGCCGTTATAGGTTCATGGGGCGGAGCGGGTTCATTATGCAGTTTATTTGTTTATACCGTAAACGGGGGAAATCCCGGAAGTCGTTTAGCAACGGCTACTTCTATGGCTGCGACACAAGTAGGACAATGGATTACGGTAACGTTTCCCACGCAAAATAATTTCAACGGGGACTTTTTTATAATTGCATTCATCTATAAAAGCACTACTATGGGCATAGCGACAGATGGGGCAGTTGATTATGGGGACAGGGGCGTATGTTCAAACAACCTTTCGACGTGGAACAATTATGCGTCCGAAGGACACACGGGAGATATGATGTTGCGGGCAACGGTTTCGTATAGCGGGATTGAGGAAAATGAGGGCGCAGGCAAGGAAGGAGTTTATTCGATTTCGCCGAATCCGGTAATCAACAGAAGTGTTGTTTCGTATACGATAAAAGAGAACTCGAAAGTTTCTTTGAAAATATATGACATTGCGGGCAAGGAAGTAAAGACTATTGCGAACGGTATCGAAACAGCGGGAACGAAAAAAATAGAGTGGAATGCGAGAGATAACGTTGGGAAGAAAATAAATTCGGGCGTGTATTTTTGCAAGATGCAGATTAACAATAAAGAAGTGGCAACAAAGAGTTTGATAATTTTGTAAATCGGAAGGCAAAAAGAAAAAGATTAAGGACTTGTAATCCAATTACAGGGATAACAGCCTATAAAAAGAAATGCCACGCTTCTCCGCCTCAGGCGGACTGGATAAGTCAGAAACACTGATAAGTTGGACTAATGTTCTTAGGAGCACAAAGTCCAACTAATTAGAGTCCAACAGGATAGGTATCTCTCCGGCAACAAACTCTGGACAACAATCCCTAATTAACATAAGGGATTGTAAGTAAGAACTAAAGTTCTAAGAGCTCCCTATAATGCTTCCGCCTAGGGGCGGATCACAAACTCTAACTAAAGGACATATAAGACATATAAAGAAAAACAGAAATATAGCGTTTTTATGAAAAAGTTTTAATAAGGGCTTTAAAAGATTTTTGTTGACATATTTATATAGTGTGATAATTTGACCGTCTATGGCAAGAATTTTTGGTATTGAAATACCCGATGCGAAGAGGGTAGAAATAGGACTTACATATATATTCGGTATCGGCAGGACGTTATCCGTCAGAATACTTGATAAAGCGAAGATATCCGTTGATAAGAGAGTGAAAGACCTTACGGATAAAGAGATGGAAAGCATCAGAAAGATCATCGAATCGGATTATAAAGTAGAAGGTGCATTGCGTTCGGAAGTAAGCGAAAACATCAAAAGGTTTATTGAAATCGGTTGTTATCGCGGGGGAAGGCACAAAAAAGGCTTACCTGTAAGAGGACAGCGAACGAAAACAAACGCAAGAACGAGAAAGGGTAAATCAAAAGGCGCGGTTGCACTGAAGAAAAAAGCAGATAAGATGGGCGGCAAAAAAGGTTAAAAATGGCGAAAAAGAAAATCAGAAGAGTTGACCCAAACGGAATAATACATATATACGCAACATTTAATAATACAATCGTGACCGTAACCGATATGACGGGAAATTGCCTGTCATGGGCATCCAGCGGAAGCGCAGGATTCAAGGGAACGAGAAAAGGGACTCCATTTGCAGCGTCGTTATGCGCAAAAAAATGCGTTCAGGATGTCGTGAATGCGGGAATGAAAAGAGTTGAAATCTGGTTGAAAGGCCCCGGCTCGGGAAGAGACCCGGCAGTAAGGTCAATTAAAGGAAGCGGATTAAAAATCATAACAATTAAAGACTTAACTCCTCTTCCGCATAACGGCTGTAGACCACCAAAACCACGGAGAGTGTAATTTATGTCAAGATATACCGGACCAAAATGCAGGCTTTGCAGAAGAGAAGGGGAAAAATTATTTTTGAAAGGCCCCAGATGTCAAACCGAAAAATGCGCATTTGAAAGAAGGCAGACAACACCGGGATTACCCCCAAAGAAAAACGTAAGAAGATTATCCGAATACGGCATACATCTCAGAGAAAAACAGAAAGTAAAAAGAATGTATGGTTTACAGGAAAGACAATTCAGGGAATATTTTGAAATAGCCGCAAGCAAAAAAGGCGTTACCGGCGAGACATTATTACAAATGCTGGAAAGAAGACTCGATAATTTGGTTTACAGAATCGGTCTCGCAAGTTCAAGAAGAATGGCGAGAGAATTTATAACTCACGGACATTTTCTTGTGAACAACCATATAACTAACGTTCCGTCGTTTCTTGTCAAAAAAGGCGACGAAATAAAACTAAAAGAAAAATCAAAGAAATTAACGGCTATAGAAGAAGCACTGAAAGGCAAACAGGAAATACCGTTATGGCTATCCTTTGAACCTGCAGAATTTCGTGCAGTCGTGAAAGAACTACCTGAACGAAAAGATGCTCCTCAGGATATAAAAGAGAACTTAATTGTAGAACTTTATTCGAAGTAAAACATTGAGTTACTTAATTCGTTGTCAGTTTTTTTGTTCCTCGGAGGTGAAAAATTATGAGACTAAGCTTTGAACTATCAAAAAAAGGCAGAAAAGGCTATACTTTACCTGAGCTGGATACCCCAAAAACCGAAATCCCGGCAGAATATTTGCGAAAAAATTCTCCGAGATTACCGGAACTCGGCGAAGTAGACGTCGTAAGACATTTTATTAACCTGTCAAACCTTAATTATAACATAGACCGAAACTTCTATCCGCTGGGCTCCTGCACAATGAAATATAATCCAAAAATAAACGAATATACATCAAGAATACAGGGACTTAACGAAATACATCCCTTGCAGCCGGAATCCACGGTCCAAGGCGCCTTACAAATATTATTCGAACTTTCCGAATGGCTGAAAGAAATCAGCGGGATGAAAGAAGTGTCACTGCAACCAGTTGCGGGTGCGCATTCCGAGTTTACGGCACTGCTTGTCGTGAAAAAATATTTTGAAACAAAAGGCAAAAAAAGAACTAAAATACTAATACCGGATTCGGCTCACGGCACAAACCCCGCAAGCTCGGTAATCGCAGGATTCACACCCGTGCAGATACAATCCAATGCAAAAGGTATGATTGACCCCGCGGAACTGGAAAAAGTTATGGATGAAGATACGGCTTGCGTTATGTTCACAATGCCAAATACGCTCGGAATGTTTGAAAGCGATATTTCCGAACTTTGCGAAATAATTCATAGAAAAGGCGGACTGGTTTATATGGACGGCGCTAACCTGAACGCATTTTTAGGCATACTGAAACCTGCCGATATAGGCGTGGATATTATGCACTTTAATTTACATAAAACTTTCAGCACCCCGCACGGAACAGGCGGACCAGGCGGAGGTGGCGTGGGAGTCGTCGAAAAATTAAAAGATTTTTTGCCTGTGCCAAAAGTAATTAAAAAAGATAAAGGATTTGCGCTGGATTATAAATTCAAAAATTCTATCGGTAGAGTCCACGCATTTTATGGTAACTTCGGAGTCTGCGTAAAGGCTTATACTTATATCAAAATGCTCGGAGCAAAAGGACTAAGAAGAGCATCCGAAAATGCAATCATAAACGCAAATTATGTATTGGCAGGATTGAAAGATTATTACGATGCGCCATATCCTATACCCTGTATGCACGAATGTGTGCTCGCAGGAAAACATGGAACGAAAACACTGGATATCGCTAAAAGATTAATGGATTATGGAATGCATCCGCCCACTATCTATTTTCCTCTGATAGTTCACGAAGCTATAATGATAGAACCTACTGAAACGGAAAGTATTGACACGCTGAATGACTTTATAGAAACTTTAATCGCTATAGCTAAAGAGGCAGATACAAACCCTGATTTGCTGAAATCTGCACCTCATAATACTCCCGTAGGAAGATTGGATGAAGTGAAAGCGGCGAGGGATTTAAGCGTGAATTATTTTAACTCTTAATTTTACTTACGCAATACGGGAAAAATTAATCGGAAGTTTTTTAAAACGCCCCCAACGGGAGTTGAACCCGTGTTTTTACCTTGAAAGAGTAGTGTCCTAACCGCTAGACGATAGGGGCAAATTCAATCATTTTTCTTCTAAATTTTTTGAGCCGTGCTGGATTCGAACCAGCGACACCCGGATTAAAGATCCGGTGCTCTACCAACTGAGCTAACGGCCCATAAAATTTATTATTTTCTTTTATACTATAAATACCTTAATTGTCAAGTTAAGTTTTTTATGATTAAATAGATACTCCCCTTTCTCTTTAATATCATTTTATTATATGCAAAAAACGGTTTTGGAAAACAGTCCGGTTTGCTTTTTCTCGTTGTTTATTCTTAACGGTATTATTCCCATATAAAATTTAAGAATTTATTGTTTTTATTTCCTTGACAAAAAACAAAAAATTTAACATATACATAGGATATTATTAACAATTAAAAACATTTTTTAAAGTTTTTGTAGGGAGGTATGTATGTATTTATTTTTAGCTTTTCTTGCTCTTGTTCCTGCTACTTCAGCAGGAAGAGTTCCTATACTTCTGCCAAATAGAGAAATGAGTAATAACACTACAATACTATATCCGTCATCAAAAGGAACTACAGATACATTAATGCCAGATCTTTCTGCGCCTTTTGATGGTTTGCCTTCTGGCAATAGAGTGGAATTTGAAGCAACAAAAATTACTCCCGCATCCGCTTGTTCGGTAATTGCAGTTATGCATGGTGTAGGTGGGGCTGCTTTTGGATCAAAACCTTGCAGTGTTTTTGTATGGAGTGATGCAAGCGGGACCCCGGGGACGAAATTATCCGGAGTTTCTTATACCGCTACATATTCATCGGGAACATGGAACTGGAATACCGTTATGCTTCCTTCTCCATTATATTCAACGGGAGCTTTCTGGGTAGGTAATCGTGAATGGACAACTCCTGACCCAACAACTGTATTTGATCACACTACGACATCTGGCTATGTAGCCAAATGGAGCACTACAGGTTCTTCAGGATGGACAACTGATACATATGAACCTTGTCACGCGGTTGTAGTAAAATACCTTTCAACAGGAGCACCAAGTATAAACGTAACGCCTGCGTATGTGATATTCCAAATAGATAGCAACCCACCAAAATCATTTGCCTCAAAAGTTAATCCGCCGGCAATAACGGAAAATGATCCCAAATATTGGGAAAATATAGTTCCCGGAGAATTGCTTATCGGGTATAAAAATTCCGTAGATGCTAAAAAGGCATCTTTAAAAGAACTCGGACTTACACAGAAAGAAGTGACTTCCGTAAATAGAGACATCGGGTCTAATATTATTTATATTAAAACAACTGCAAATCTTGAACAGGAAAAAGCTCTTCTGAAATCACTGAAATCCCATTCTAACATTTCTTTTGTAGAACCAAACAGAGTAGGAGTACTTGAAGCAACCCCGAATGACCCGTTATTTGGGACATATCAATGGGATAAAGTAAGTATGAATTGCCCCGCAGCTTGGGATTATGGGGTCGGGAACACAAGTATCTCAATAGGTATTATTGATTGTGGCATAGATTACACACACGAAGATTTAGTTGACAGATTTACTACTACAAAAGGATATGACTATGTAAGTGGCGATAATGACCCGGCGCCGGGAACCGGGGAACAACACGGAACTGCCTGTGCCGGTATCGCAGCTGCTACAATTAATAATAGCAAAGGAATCGCAGGTGTGGCAAATGCAAGACTTTATGCGCTCAGAGCGGCAACAACTGGTGTGGATGTAGCTAAAGTCGCACAATCTATTCAATGGTGTATAGATAACGGAGTAAAAATAATATCTATGAGCTTAAGCTTTGATAACAGTGATGCAACGCTTCAGACAAAATGTGACGCAGCGTGGACCGCAGGAATTATTCTTTTTGCTGCAAGCGGAAACAATGGTCAGGAAGTAACCAGATACCCGGCAGGATATAGTTCAGTTATAGCCGTTGGTTCAATAGATACGTTTAGCGCCCGTTCTTCTTTCAGCAATTATGGTTCTTACTTAGACCTTGTTGCACCAGGGGGTACACATGCAGGTGGAGCACAAACCCAAGATATTGCATGTCCTATACCGGGGAATCAATACACAACGGGATACGGGACTTCATTTGCCACTCCTAACGCCGCAGGTGCCGCTGCTCTTATATGGTCATTAAAATCGTCTCTCACAAACCAGCAATTAAGAACTTTAATGGAAAATACCGCAACCGACCTCGGAACTGCCGGTTGGGATAAACAGTATGGTAACGGGAAAGTAAATATCGCTGCCGCACTGGCTGGGGGAACAATAGCCCCAGATACCGGGATAATTAATGTCCAGAATCAAGGTGGCGCAACCGCTGATCTTGATGTTTCCAACATTACTTATAAATCATCGTGGGTTCAGTCCGTAAGTCCTAAAACCTTTACTGTCAGTGTAGGATCCTCCCAAGCGGTTACAATTATCGTTCAAGGCTCCTTGCATACAGGTTATTATTATGATACTTTGTCTATTATATCTAACGATACTCACAACCCATATAAAGTGCCTTTAATACTCAGAGTGGGCGATGTTGGAATAGAAGAATCCGAAGCTTCCATACAGAGATTTGATTTTAAAGTTTCTCCCAATCCAACGTCTAAATTCGTATTCGTAAATTTCAACATTCCTGCAAGCAGTAATGTCACATTGAAACTCTACGATGCAACAGGAAGAATGGTGAAAACTATCGTTGATAATTCCAAATTCTCAGGCGATTATAATGCAAAAATCAGCACGTCCGGTCTATCTTCCGGAATCTATTTCGTTTCATTAAAAGCAGGAGATACTCGAATATCAAAGAAAGTTACTTTAATCCAATGACGATTTAAGAAATTAATATTGAACAGAAAGGGGTGAGATTTTCTCACCCCTTTCTGTTTGTAAATCCTTGTCTAAAAAAATTCTTTCTCTGTGGTCTCTTGTGTAAAACTCTCTTCTATTTGTTAGTTTTTTAACCCTGAAACTTTTTTTATTCTTTGCGTTCTTTGCGTCTCTGCGGTGATAATCTTGTATTTGTTTTTGCTGCTCTTGTATACCATTTTGTTTTTCATGTTATCAACCAAAGCATGAAAGACCCCATTTTCCACTTGACAAAATTCATATAATTGTTAAATTGCCATACGATGAAATCTATAAAGAGTTTATTTTTAATACTTCTGTTATTAGTAGTTGTCGGCGGAATTTACTTTTTAATGCAAAAAGCAAATTCCATATTAAAAACCCCGTTCAAGAACAAAGAAATTACCCAAATAGAAATCCAAGCAACGGATACCCTTTGCAGGTTTGAAAAAATTGATAATAAATGGGAACTTGTTTCCCCTGTTAAATATCCTATGGATACTATGTTGTTTAGTAGATTCTTTGATGGACTCTCGAAATTAGAAATAGGGCAAATAGTTTCTTCAAGAAAAGAAAGACACCAGGAATTTGAAGTAGGCGACAATGGAATAAAAATTACGGCTTGGACCGGGAAAACCCCATTTACTTTTATACTTGGTAAACAATCGCCGGATTTCATAAATTCGTATCTTAGATTCCCGGATAAAAATGAAGTTTACTTCGCCAAGGGACTAATCAAATGGATGGTTAACAGGAGCTCTGACGAATGGCGGGATTCTTATATATTAGCATTTCCCCCTCAGGAACTTAGTAAAATAATAGTAAAAGATAAAGAAATAATATGCACTGATACACTCTGGACTTGTAATAACAAACCTGCCAATAAAGATAAAATGAATGATGCAAAAAATACTTTCTCCAATTTAAGAGCTGACGGCTTCTCAAAGGAACCGTTTCAGCCTGATTTTACAATAAAACTCTTCTTGAGCAGCGGGGATAGAATATTGAATATCGGTAAAAAAATAAATGACAAGTATCAATTAACGTTAGATACAAATCCGATCGTATTCCTTATAAGTGACCTTAAAATACAAAAACTGAACGATATTATATTCCCTCCGAAACCTGAACCAAAACCAAAAGTCAAGTCGATAAAAGCCCCTAATATTAAAGTTGCAAAATAGCTTGGCTTTCATTTTGTAAGATTCAAAAAGATTAATATGTTAATATTGCTTTTTACTTTATTGGCAGGGAAATCTGATTCAACGGTAACCATACCGGATTCTCTCCAGCTTAATTACCAGCAAAAACAAGGTTATTTTGAAGACAACGGTTATCTTGAAGATTATGAAGATGAATGGCTTGGACTAGATAAGTTTCATCATTTTTCTTATAGCCTCGGAACTACTGCTCTTATTTTTCATGTTTACCATTGCCAGTTAAATAATCCTACCCCGGGTGCACAAATGTTATCTATTTCAACTACAGCTTTATTTGGCATAAGCAAAGAATTATACGACAAATTTTGCAAAAAAACCCTCTTCAGTTACAAAGATTTAACTTTTGATGTGCTTGGCATTACCACCGCAGTACTGTTCTTCGCTCACTAAGTTCTATCATATAATATATTTGTTTCTACCATCCACTTGCTAATCCACATTAAATGGATTATTTTCGTTGTTTAGTATAAATAACAAATCGAAGAAAAAACTTGATTTTATTCTAAAATACTACATACTTCTGGATTAAATGTTGAATAATTATCTGCCCCACTTAAGCAAACCTCTTCGCTACGCAAATAACGAATTGAACGCTACTCATAAATCATGGGATACCACATTGGTTAAATTCGCTTTATGTTATCCCGACTTATACGAAATCGGTATGAGTTATTCGGGATTACAAGTCTTATACCACTTACTTAATATGGATAAAGACGTTCTTTGTGAGCGTACATTTGCCCCTGCACCGGATGCGGAAATCTGTCTCCGAACAAATAACATTCCCATTACAAGCATCGAATCCCAAACTCCAATCAAAGATTTTGATTGCCTCGGTTTTTCTCTGCAATACGAACTTACCTATACGAACGTCCTTAATATACTTGAGCTCTCTCATATTCCCATTCATCGAGAAGAAAGGAAAGAATCTCATCCGCTTGTCATTGCGGGCGGGCCCGGAACATTTAATCCTGCTCCGTTATCGGCATTCTTTGACGCTTTTTTTATAGGAGAAATAGAACCCATATTGCCCGAATTTCTTGACCTCCTGAAAAAATCTAAAACTCATAAATTAAAGAAAACAGAATTACTTAAAGAACTGTCAAAAATAAACGGGATATTCGTTCCCGGGATGAACAGTTATGCCAAAAATCAGTATGCCCTAGACCTCAAGAAAGAATGGTTCCCATCCTGTCCTATATTGCCATTTCTTGCCATAGAGCGGGATGCGCTTGTCGTCGAAACTGCCCGCGGATGCATAAAAGGTTGCAGGTTTTGCCAGCCCGGTATGACAAGAAGACCTTACAGGGAAAGAAAAGCAAAAGACATATTGGAACTTATAAAAGAAGGAGTTAAAAATACGGGATACACGGACATATCTTTGCTTTCCCTCAATGTAACGGAACATTCGGAAATAATAGAAATCATTAAAGAAATAAAACAAATGAACCTTAATCCGGTTTTGCCTTCCCTCCCTGCTTCTGCTTTTTCATCCGAACTTATTTCCCTGCTCCCGAATCACGGGTTTACTATAGTCCCCGAAGCCGGGACGGAAAGTCTGAGAAACGTCTTAAACAAAGACCTGACAGATTCCCAGATTCTTGAATTCTGTGAAAACGCAACAAAACATAAAACTACTCACATTAAACTATATTATATGATTGGTTTGCCAAAAGAACAACCGTCGGATATAGACGGGATAGTAAGCCTTACAAACAAAATTACAAAGGTTTTCAGGAATCAAATTAATATTTCTATATCTCCTTTTGTTCCAAAATCGCACACTCCTTTTCAATGGGAAGCGCAAGAAAGCCCGTCAACAATGGAAGATAAAGCGCGATATCTTAAAAATAATATCCGGGGAAGAATAAAACTTAATTACAGGGACCCCAGGATATCACTGCTGGAAGGAATAATTGCGCGCGGGGACGAAAAAGCCTCCCAGATTATAGAATACGCATACAAAGCAGGAGCGAAATTCGATGCATGGACGGAATACTTTAATTTTAATTGCTGGGAACAAGCTTTTGAAAAAACGGGTATATCCCCGGAAACTTATCTGCAAGAAAGAGATGAGAATATTCCTTTGCCATGGGACTATATAGATTCGGGCGTTACAAAAGAATATCTTCTGGAAGAACGTCACAAAGCAACCTTAACAAGTGATTGCAGAAAAGAATGTTCCAATTGTGGAGTCTGCGTCTCAACTTACACAATCCCGACAAGAAAAGAAATGCCCCAAAACGATGTCAATTTTGGCAGAACAAAAAAAACCGTTTCTTCTTTCTCTGCCGGAAAAGTAAGGATACGCGTTAAATATGCAAAGCAGGAAAAACTGAAATTTCTTGGACATTTAGACCTTGTCCGAGCCATCACAAGAGCAATAGAAAGAGCCGAGTTGCCTGTTATCTATTCTCAGGGTTTTGTGAAACGGCCTCAAATATCTTTTTCCGCGCCGTTGCCTTTCGGATTGACATCACAGGAAGAATATTTTGACGTATTACTTGAAAATTCTCCATCACCGAAAGATATACTATCCAAATTGGAACAATCTATGCCCATAGGTTTGAAGATATTGGAAGTCTTGAAAGTAATGGATAATTCTTTGCCGTTGTTTGAAGAATTCAAAAAATCAAAATACTTGGTTGATAATATAACATTAGATAAAACACAAATAGATGAGTTTATGGAAAAAAATGAAATTATTGTAAATGATTTGAATTTGAGAGACTTCGTTTTGGAAATAGAATATGAAAAAGATACTCTTTCTTTACTAATGCGTATAGGCAAAATAAAACCGTATCATGTAATTGCGAACCTTCTTGGCATTTCCGAAGACAAAGCCCTTGACTTTAATATTGAAAGAATAAAACTGGAGAAGTAAATATTGTTAACATAGTTTTTATCGTTACTAAAGGGTAGGTTGAAGCCTCGGCTTCAATCCGCCTCGGGCGGAAGAGCAGATGCTCTCATCTACCCACTTTATAATTTATGACATTTCAACATTTACAAATTAGGGACATCGGACTATTAAATTAACATAAATAATCCCTATCCCAATATCCCTCTTTTCCATTTTTCCTTTTTATACTCATTTCTACTGACAGATATCTCACAAAATCACTTTCCCCTTGACATTATTCTGTAATCTGTTACCAATTTGGTGTTTCCATTTCGAGTAAAAAATAAATAATTTTGGGATTGAAAGAAGAATGATGGAGATTGTTAAACAAGACATTATTGAAAAAAAGGTATTTGTGATTAGGGGACTAAATGTAATGTTAGATAGGGACCTTGCCGAACTTTATGGCGTAAAAACAAAATCACTTAATCTTGCAGTGAAAAGAAATATAGATAGATTTCCGTATGATTTTATGTTTCAATTAACCAAAGAAGAGTTTATTAACTTGAGGTTTCAATTTGAAACCTCAAGATGGGGTGGGAGTAGATACCTACCTTATGTATTTACTGAACAGGGTGTTGCTATGCTTTCTAGTGTTCTTAACAGTAAAAGAGCGATACAAGTAAATATCAGTATAATGCGGGTATTTGTTAATATCAGAAAATTGGTTTCTGCAAATAAAGGGATACTTAACAAGTTGAATCAGTTGGAATATAAAGTCCATTCACATGATAAGAAAATAAAAACAATTTTTGAAGTTATCTATAGACCACCGGATACCAAATTACTGTCCCCAGAAAAACCATTTTCAAATAAAAAAACAGTTAGAGATATTATTAATTCTTGCGAAAAATATATTTATTGGGTAGATAAATATTTTTCAAGGGCAGGGTTAGATTGGTTATCGGATTCACTTAATACCGGTAAAGTAAAAAATATTAAAATTCTGATGTCGCCAGAGAAGGTGAATGACAAATTCAAATCTTTGTATAAAGATTTAAAAGAGGAACTCATAAATAATGGTGTAAAATGTGAATTACGTGTCATAGTTGATAATAAATTAAAAGCGGATATTCACGATAGATGGATTATTTCAGAAAATCTATGCTATAATATGCCGTCAACTGATACTGTTGTTAGAGGGCAATATAGTGAAGTAAAAAGGACAGTAAATTTTCCGCCATTTGATGAATGGTGGAATAAAAGTAAAGATATTTATAAAGTATGAATGTCAGATTGACCAGCTGGCATATAACACAAAATTATGAACAGCATCTATTAAATTAACATAGATAAACCCTATCCTAATTTTCCTCTTTTAGAGAAATGAATAAAAAAATAAAAATCTGTATGGTAGTTTACGCTTATTACCCCTGGGATGAATCAAGAGTCCAGAGAGAAGCAATTGCATTAACAAAAATGGGACATACCGTTGATGTCATTTGTTTGAGGAAAAATAACGAACCAATAACAGGCAACGAAAACGGAGTAACTTTCTATCGCCTTCCTATGAGAAGACATTACAGCAAAAAAATATTGGTTCAACTTACGGATTATTGCTTTTTTGGCGTTCTCGTTTTTCTACGGCTTCTTAGAAAAGGTTGTAACTATAAAATTATCCATTTCCATACTCCCCCGGATATGCTTATCCTTGCAGGCATTGTCCCAAAATTGTGCGGCAAGAAAATAATCCTCGATATTCACGATTTGCAACCCGAACTTTATACTGCGAAAGTTTCAAAAGGGTTGATAGTGGATGTATTAACCATAAGCGAAAAGCTTTCCTGCAGATTTGCCAATAACGTTATAACGGTAACGGATATCTGGAGAAATAGACTCATTAAAAGAGGAGTTCCCGCGCAAAAATGCGACGTCATAATGAATCTTCCCGATGAAAAAGTTTTCTATCTAAGGCCTAAACAAAAAGATGATTTTTATAACATTGTTTATCACGGGACACTGGTAAAACGATACGGCGTTGATGTTATTATAAAAGCTATTCCCATTGTAAAAACTGCTATCCCCGAAATAAAATTACATATTATAGGAGACGGCGAAGAGCTAAACAACCTTATAAGTTTAGCATCAAAGTTAGACATTGCAGACAAAGTATATTTTAGTAAAAAATTTGTAACCGTAGATGAATTACCCGATATACTTTCCAAAATGAGCACGGGAATTGTTCCGAACCGCGCAGATTGTTTCACAAAAGAAGTATTAAATACCAAACTTCTTGAATATGCCGCAATGAATATTCCCATAATTGCAAGTTCTACGATAGGCATAAGAACTTATTTTGATAAAGATTCCATACTATTTTTTACTCCGGGAAACGAAAAAGAACTTGCAGAAAAGATTATTTCTCTTTACAATAATCCGAACAAAGCTAAGGAGTTAGCAGCTAATGCAGAAAAAATATTCAAAAAACACAATTGGAGAGCAGAATCTCAAAAGCTTAGAAAATATTGTAGGTAAAGACAACGTATTAGTTCTGCCCGAAGATTGCGAGAAATATTCTCACGATGAAACGGTTGGATTATCTGCATTCCCCGATGTTGTAGTAAAACCCGGTTGTGCAAAAGAGATACAGGAAATAATGTATCTTGCGAACAAAGAAAAAATTCCAGTCACCCCTCGTGGAACCGGAACGGGGTTATCGGGCGGCGCCATTCCTAAATGCGGTGGGATTGTTTTATCCCTTGAAAGACTTAATAAAATCATAGAAATAGACACAGAAAATATGATGGCAATCGTAGAACCGTGTGTTATAAATGCCGACCTCGGCAAAGAAGCCAATAAATACGATTTGTTTTATCCGCCGGACCCTGCGTCCCTTGACTCGTGCAGTATCGGCGGAAACATTGCAGAATGTGCAGGCGGGGCAAGAACGCTAAAATACGGAACGACAAAAAATTATGTGACGGGTTTGAATGCAGTAATTCCAACGGGAGAGATAATAACCTGCGGCGGGAAATTAGTAAAAAACGTCGTTGGGTATAACCTGATGGATTTGATTCTGGGCTCGGAAGGAACTCTTGCAATCATAACTCAGGCCACATTACGATTGCTTCCTTTGCCAAAAGAAAGAGTCATACTTTTAATTCCGTACAAAGACATAGAAAGCGCAGCGAACTCTGCATTCGCTATGTTTCGTCAAAAAATACTTCCTTCTGCAATTGAGTTTGCGGAAAAATCTGCCATTGAAGCGGCGGAAATATTCCTGAAAAGAAAATTGCCTTACAGAGAAGCAGAAGCGCAGTTGTTCATAGAACTTGATGGAGAATATAAAGAACAATTGGAAAAAGAATATAACACAATAGGTGATATTGCTTTAAGTACAGGTGCAATAGACGTAATCGTATCAACGGGCAAATTAGAACAGGAAAAAATATGGGAAGCAAGAAGATGCATTTCCGATGCGCTTAAAGAAAAGTATAAACTAAAAGTAAGTGAAGACGTAATTGTTCCAAGAAATAAAATACCTGCATTGTTAAAAGGAATAAAAGAAATAGAAAAAAAACATTCCGTAACTATAATAAGTTTCGGGCATATAGGTGATGGAAACGTTCATACAAATATACTTAGTGAAATAGAAGACCCTCAATGGAAGAAGAAATGTCCGTTAATCATCAGAGAATTATTTGAACTCGTTATAAAACTTGGCGGGACAATTTCTGCAGAACACGGTATAGGTTTAGCAAAACAACCTTACATCAATATGGCTCTCGACAACACGCAGATTGCCCTTATGAAAAACATAAAAAAAGTCTTTGACCCGAATAATATATTAAATCCGGGGAAGATTTTTTGACATTAACTCTTTTAGTTTATACGGATACTCCTGAAAAGGCATTTTCCCGGTTACCGCGCATAAAGGTTTTTGAACATCGGGACAGCTTCTTATACAGTCCGCCGAACAGTTTATAGGTTGGAATTCTCCGTTAACCCCTTTAATATGAACAAAATTATTTGGCATTGCTTCACAGGTTTTAATATTCTGTGAATCATATTTGTTCGGCAATTCAAGACATACCGCATAAGTTAACCCGCTTTTTTCGGCAGCGGTTTTTAATATGGAATGAAACTTTATACGCGTGGATAATGATGTCATAAAACGTTTATTCGATGGGTAAGTGTTTAATGCATTTGCCTTGAATCCATAAAATCCTTCTATTAAAGGAATGGAATTCCGCCATTGTGAATTTTCCAACGCATTAACTAATCTGCCCATAGACAACACATTATAATATCCGAGTGAACCTATTATATGTTTTGCTCCCGCAGAAGCAAGTTGTTTTATGTTCTCACATACCTCCTCTATACCAATAAAACCTAATATTGTCGGGTCGGTTCTGCCGACAACCGGTACGCCGGCATTCGTTAATTCTTTTATTGCGCTTAATCTATCGGTGATTTTAGATGCGCCGGGGGAGGTAATTTTCTGTTTCTCTTCCGTTGCCTCAACCGTAATTGCAATGTACCAGTACGGGTATTTTTTTAACTCCGGTATTTCTTTCAATAACTCCAGTGCTCCGTCTGCGGATTTAGTTATAATCCTAAAACTTAACTTATATTTCATAAGCAATTTCACTATATCAAACGTAATCTTCCGTATTTCGGGAACGGGTTGCAGGGCGTCGCTTACCTGAGAGATATAAAATGGCGGCAATATACTTGCCTGATTTATCTCCGATTCCAATTTGGGAATTAAATTTTTATAAACGATTAGCTTGTTTTCTCCGCCTGAGGCGGATGACCATGGGTATGCTCGTGCATAGCACATCGGGCAATTATGAACACAAGCGCCTGAATGCGTAATTGAGATAAGAGCAGTATGCGGGCATTTACGATTTGCCTTTTTATAAGGGAAATCGTGAATAATCGCACCTTTCAAATCCCTGAATTCTAGCTCCGCCAGGGCGGAATGTTTCATCTCCATATCTAGCAAGTAGAAACGAGGGATTTCTCCTGTCCTCCAATACAATACTACTTTTGATTTAGCGGACCTACTTTTGAGATGGCATAAATTTCAGGAATAAGGTATTTATCCGCAATAGATAAAACATCATCCGCGCTTACTTTATCAATGTTCCTTATCGTTTCTTCCGGAGACACATATTTACCAAGATGCATTTCATTGGTTAATAAGCTCGCAACTCTTGAAGATGTAGATTCTAAACTTAACATCAGGTTCCCTTTTAACTGTCCTTTAGTTCTGATAAGTTCTTTCTTTTCCAATCCATTTTTCCTGAGCTGGTCAAATTCATCCCACACGCAATCAATCGCTTTGTTCACATTTTTAGGGTCAGTAACAAGATACGTTCCGAATATTCCCGTATCACTAAAAAGTTCAAGAAAAGATAATGCTTCATAAACCAGACCTTCTTTTTCACGTAATCTCTGGAATAATCTTGAACTCATTCCCCCGCCCATAATAGTAGTCAGGATTGACCACGCATACCTATCTTTATTTTTGTATTCTATGCTTTTAGTCCCCATAGCCAGATGAATCTGTGAAATATCTTTCTTCTCTAATTGTCTGATTTTTGAGGATAGTTTTTTCGGTAAAACATTATTTCTTGCAGATAAAGTTTCTTTGGAAAATTTCAGTGTTTTGGATACAAGTTCGGCAAAATTCTTATGTTGTATTGCACCGGATGCAACTGCTATAATCCCGGGAGCTTTGTAATGAGAGTTCCGAAACTTTAAAATATCTTCCTGCGAAAACCTTTTTACATTATCCTCAGACCCTGCAATTGAACGGGCAAATGGATGAGAGTCAAATAATAATTGCGATAGTATATGTAACGCCTGCTCGGATGGGGAATCGTTAAAACTTTTAATTTCTTCAAGTATAACATTTCTTTCCAGTTCTATCTGGTCGGACTCAAATTTGGCATTTTTCACTATATCCGAAAGAATATCCCATACAAATTCAAAATGCTCATCCATACATCTTGCATAAAAATATGTGAACTCGTGCGCCGTAAAACCATTCAGTTCGCCGCCAATAGAATCTACCTGTATTGCAATATCTTTCGCCGTTCTTTTACGAGTTCCCTTAAAAATAAGATGTTCTATCATATGAGAGATGCCGCTTTCGGAATCCGTTTCATCCCGAGCTCCCTGGACAATACATACTCCAAGACACACGGAACGGACATTTTCAATTCTTTCGGTAACCACTCTCAGTCCATTTGGTAAAACAGTTTTAGAGTAACTCATAATTTTTATCTCCTTTTGTTTACTGTTAGCAATTTATTCAAAATCTATTATTTGAAAACTCGGGAATTCACCCTTGTATTCCATCCAATTTACTTTCGTTCCTTTAACATCTGCCGATGTCGGACCGACCTGTAATATTTTTATAAGCTCTTCTATCAAACCTCTTTCCCCTTCTACGAGCACCTCTACCCTATCATCATACAAGTTTCTTGTCCACCCAGTCAATCCTAGATTCCTCGCATTAACTTGCGTAAAACTTCTATAGCATACTCCCTGGACCAAACCATCTACGAATATATTAGCTCGAATTAACATTAAATAATAGGTTCTTTTAATATATGCACTCGTTCGTTTGCTATTTTTACCGCCAACGTAACTGCCTCGGAAGGATTAGTAACTCTTTGTATGGGGACATCGATTTCCCATGTGTTTAATCCTACAACGGGAACTTCAAGTATATTGGCAAAAGCAATTTCGGACAAAGTTCCTTCTCTTCCGTCTACTGCAATAACAACATCGCTTGACCTTATGATTATTATATTTCTTGCAAGCCCCATTCCGGTAACGATTGGTATGTCTACCCATTTATTGGCTTCGTTTTTCGTCCTTCCCGGCAGAACTCCTATGGTAATACCGTTTTCGCTTTTTGCGCCCCTGCAAACGGCTTCCATAACTCCGGTAAGACCGCCGCATATAACTATATTTTTACTTTTAGCAATATCCCTGCCGACTTCATAAGCCATTTCATAAATATCTTCGTTGCAAACTGCTCCCCCAATAACCCCGATAATTTTAGTCATCGCGCCTCCAAATTTTCCATACCGTTACAAATCTAATTTAATATTGTAACCCCCAAACTAAAACCCATTTGAATTCTAAATATCGCAGTATAAAAGCTTATACTCCAAACAGGAACATTACTCTTCCGAGTTAAGAACAAAAACTTTTATTTCACCGGAAGGTAATTTGTCTGCAAGCGGTTTTCCCGTATTATCAAACCCCACTATCCCATAAGAAGACGGGAAAGAATCGGCAGGCGCAATATAATAACCATAAGCTAATCCGCCAATCATCCCTTTTAAGCTTGCATTCTGTCCATCCGAACTAAAATTACTTGTTTCCGTTCTTAAATCATATTCAAAAACCTGTATATCGCTAGTTGTAATAGGTTTTTGTGTATATGAATTCACCGGTGGAGTATAAAACTTTTCAATTTCAGAAAGATCTTTTGGAAATCTCCCATTATTATATGCTGCATAATTTTCAACGGCTGCCTGTAAAGAATAAGCGGATACCGTTATCATATATCTTTGCTTTATTTCTATTTTTTCTTTATACTGTGGATAGGCAAGCAAAAAAACCAACAAACAAGCAGATAAAAAAATCCCGATTTCCAGATACGGAGAATATTTATTTTTCATTTCCCTTTCCTCCTTACATACAAAAATTTCATTTGGGCGCTGTAGGATTCGAACCCACGGCCTTCTGCACGTCAAGCAGACGCTCTAACCAACTGAGCTAAGCGCCCCCCATAAATAATACTCTTTTAGCGGGCGATGGGACTCGAACCCACGATATCCAGCTTGGGAAGCTGGCGTTCTACCACTGAACTACACCCGCGCACGAAATTAATTATTGAATATAATATCTTTTTTAGGTAAGTCAAGTTTTTTGAAGTTTTATGGATGATGGATTTGAAAAGTATACAAGTAAATAATTACCTTCTCTTCAGTATTTCAATTACCGGTGGGACAAAAGAAATAAAAACAATTAAATATATTATGCCTGACAAGTGATTTTGAACAAATGGGATTCCTCCGAAAAAATATCCTCCGAACAAAAAGAATGCAACCCATACAACCCCGCCAATTACATTAAAACTCTGGAATTTTGCATAATTCATCTTTCCAATCCCCGCAACAAACGGAGCAAATGTCCTTATAATTGGCATAAATCTCGTAATGATAATTATTATTCCCCCATGCTTTCTATAAAATTCCTTTGTCTTTTCAAGGTAATCCTTCCTGAATAAAGGGTTTTTCGCAAAGACTTTCTCCCCAAAATAATTTCCTATCCAGTAATTGACCGTATTTCCAAGAATTGCTGCAAGCGTCAGAACAAAGAAAAGTAGAAACACGTTTATGGACCCTTTAGCTGCAATAGTTCCTATCACAAAAATCAAAGAATCTCCCGGAAGGAACGGTGTAATTACCAGTCCGGTTTCACAAAATATTACAAGAAAAAGGAAAAGATATGAAAGCGTTCCGTAATTATGAACAATAACTCCAAGATATTTATCTATGTGAAGTAAAAAATCAATTACATTTTTAATGATTTCCATATTCCATCCTCACCGCCCACCGCCACAGCTGGATCTCCGACAAGGCGGGATGTTCCACATTTTATATAAACGAATGTGGCAAGTTTTACAGGAATATTCTATAGTGTCAAGTTTTTTGTTTCGAGAGCTTCCCCCCTTTCTTTATTTTAACTCTGTGTCCTATTTTGTGAGAATTCTCTTATCTGTTCTTTATTTTAATCTCCTCCAATCTTAGCAAGCCCTTAGAGCTTTAGCTCTTATTAGAAGCTCTTAAATTTGTTTTGTAGAGCCTCTTCGGAGTCTTTTACTGGAGGGATTTCTATCACGCAAAGCGAGGCTTTAAATCCCTGTTGAAAACAAATCTATTCTTTTTTTGTGTTTTTATCTGTGTTTATCATTGGCAATATTATCTGTTTGTATTTTTTCTAATTTTTTATTCTCTGGTTAATCTGCGTCCAAAAATAAGCAAAAACGCCAAAAATAAAATTTCCATTGACAGAATTATAAAATAAAAACATAATACTAATATGGGAAGAAGCAAAGGGTGGACACTAACAGAGTTAATGATAGTAATAGTAATGATGGGCATCATTATCGGAATCAGTATCCCAAGTTTCAAAAATTATATAGCGAAAACCAAATTAGATACCGCCAAGAATGAAATTCTGTCTACCTTAAACGCCGCACGCTCAAGCGCACTTTCCGAACAACAAAACTATCAGGTTATATTTGAAAAGGCTACTAACACCTATAGGATAAACCCTGGTGGTGCTTCAAAAACACTCCCCGATGGAATAGTAATATCAAATTCTTTCGATATTACCTACGAATTCCATCAAGATAGGACAGCACTTACGACTCCCTGTAATGTTAGTATCGTTAATACGCAAAATAACAGTGTAACATTTTACCTTATACCGGCTACGGGTTACATAGAGGTGCAAGAATGAAAAACAAAGGCTTTACTTTAATAGAAGTTCTGGTGTCAACACTTATTCTTGCAATTGGTGTTCTCGCAATGGTAAGACTTTTCCCAACCGCCTCAATAGTAAATGCAAGGGCAGATAGAATAAGCCAGGCAACAATACTTGCCGAAGACAAAATAGAACAAATAAGAAGTATGGGATACGATAGCCTACAAAATCTTATATCTGCAGGACAGGATAGCGGCACTTACAAGGTCGAAACTATAACTTTAAACTGGAGTCTAAGCACGGTGGGAAATCTTATACAGGCAAACATTGTATGTCATTGGCCCCCCCCGGGCAGAGTAATCAAAAATGAAGCAAGTATTAATCTTGTAACACAAGTGAGCAACCATGAATAAAAAAGGCTTAACTATGATTGAACTTATTGTAACACTTGTAATTTTAGGTATAATTATGACATTGGCAATATCTTTGCAAATTCACAATCAACAACTCTATAAAAGAGAAACTTCTCTAATTGACCTTCGCACAAATGTTCGCGGAGCGCTTGACATTATGGTTGAAGATTTAAGAAGCGCAGGGTTCAACCCGGAAGAAGCCCCCGCACCTGCTTTTACCCCCGGAGTAGTAGATGCGCAGTCAAATCTTATATGGATACGAACCGATACAGACACAGATGGAGTATACGATATCGGGGAAGAAATAGGCTATAGCATTTCCGACGGTAATCTCTACAAAAACAAGAATATGAACGGCGTTACGGATACTTCAATAATTGCAAGAGGTATAGATTATCTTGAGTTTAGATATATGGACAATAAGAGTGTTGAATTTACAAGCCCGGTAGCAGTTGCATCATTGGATAGCATAAAAACAATTAAAATAATAATAGTAGGAAAAACCCTAAAAAGATTTTTAAATTATATTGAATCGGGAAACTACCCGGATGGCACTTCCTATTCTGACAGATGTTACAGATGTTGGGATTCTACTTTTGTGAAATTACGAAACATCTAAATTATTTATCTTTCTCTTTTTTCCCGTGATTTCTGAGAATAACAAGCACCCCTATAGTGGCAGTAAATAAAACCGTAGCTTCTCCAAGCGTATCGTAGCCTCTATAATCAAGAATTATAGCGCTTACAAGGTTAGGTGCTCCCGTTTGGACTAGTCCATTTTTAATATAAAAATCCGAAACTCTCATGAGCGGAGAACCAAACGGAGGCAAAAACCCCATCGCTTGTATAGTGCCAATAATAACGAGAATAAGAACACATATCCCTACTATTGATGCAGGTAATATATGTTTAGTTGTGTCTACTCTTGTGCTTCTTGATATTGCAGCTATGAATATGGCAAGAGTTAAGACCTCCACAACTACCTGAGTAATTGCAAGATCCGGAGCCTGTAACATAAGGAATAAAAGCCCCTGTGAAAATCCGACGGCGCCCATTGCAATAACAGCACCCAGTAAATCCTTGATTTCACAGGCAATTACTGCAGCAACAATCATAAACACAAGCACACCATAAAATGCAATCATAAGGTAAAAGTAATTATGCAATAGCTTTTGTCAATAAATTTTTGTATTAAAATTACTTCATTACATTGATTTGTTAACTTCATTAACCTTCTTTCATTTCAAAAGAATGATTTTTTACACCGGGATTTCTATTTCCCTTTTTAAAATAACAATTTGACAAACATCAAAATAAATATCAAATGATATGATATATTTAAAATTATGAATTTTTTACTATTTTTAACGTTATTAGGTTCTCTAGAAAATAGAGAGCCTCTTCCATATTATGATAATTCTATTTGGGAACAAGATAAAGGAGTGAAAAGCAACATCTTAAAAAACTCTGTGATTGCAGGAATTTCCGGCAGTGTTTTCCACGCCTCTTCTATTTTTGTCCCTTTCGCAATCGAAAAAGACGGGTACAACCTTTATACCGGGCGATGGAACGTAATAATCCCGGCATGCATAGCCGATATTGGGATTGGCACAATTGGAGGGTTATTATCCGGAGTACTTGCTAAAAGCTGGATCAAAACGGAAGATAACAAGCTCGTTGCCTTTCTCAAAGGCACTGCTACCGGCTTACTGGGTGGAATCTTGTGGGGAACAACTGTGGGCAGCATTTGGACACATAATACAAAAAAATATGATTGTGAATATTCCAGATACTATGACTTATATGTTCTTATGAGCGTATATTCCGGTGTTGCCGTCAGCGCTATCGGAAGCGGCACAACCATACTTTATTCCAGCTGGAATATCTGGAGTAAATAGTACCACATAAAATACCTTTATGCTAATTATAATCATATTATTACTCTCAGGAATATTATTTGGATTTTTGTTGCGGGGAAAAAAAGGGCTTATTACTTTTGCAGATAAGCTTACAAACTGGACTATTTACTTACTTTTACTACTTTTGGGAATTGCTATTGGTTCCAATGACAAAATAATCAATAATATCGGAGACATTGGGATTAATGCAATTATTATTGCTCTTGGAACTGTAATCGGAAGTATCCTTGTTTCTTATATAGTTTATTTTCTTTATTTCAAAAAAGCAAAAGATGAAAAATAGCTTAATCATAATTGCTTTCTTTATTTTAGGTGTTTTAGGCGCATTGTTTTTACGCATACCTAAATCTATGTTTAATGCAAACCTTACTCTTTATAGTCTTTATTTGTTAATATTTTTGATTGGAATCAGCATAGGCAGTGACGCAAAAGTCTGGCAGATTATAAAAAATACAAATATTAAAATAGTCTTAGTGCCTTTATCAATAATTGTCGGAACATTGTTAGGCGTCATTCTATCTTCGTTTTTCATAAAAAATATTTCCTTGAAAGAATTGACAGCCGTAGGATGTGGGTTTGGATATTACACCCTGTCAAGTATTCTCATCACGAAAATCAGCAGTGAAGCTTTAGGAGTATTGGCATTGCTTTCTAATATTTTCAGGGAAATTATAACACTATTATTCGCTCCGGTATTGGTAAAATATTTTGGTAAATTGGCACCTATAGCTTCCGGAGGCGCTACATCAATGGATGTAACCCTCCCGGTTATCACAAAATTTGTCGGGAAAGAATACGCGATAATATCCGTTTTCAGTGGAGCAGTTTTAACTGTTGTCGTCCCCATCCTTATAACCTTTATCTTAAAATAAAATCCAACCCCTCTCCCCTACCAAACAGGCCGCATTTAACTTTCACAAATAAACTATTGACAAAACATTAGGAACAATATACCTTCATAATATATTCCCCAAACTTATAACTAACGGGGTTAACTACATTAGTACTATAAAAATTAACAACTGTTTTAAGTAAAAGGAGGTAAGATGAAAAATTATTTTAATCTTCACCGCCGGGGCTGGATGTTCTACCTATTATCCTTGTTTTTATTATATGGAATAGCATATTCGGAGTGGAGCCCGACAAAAAATCTTAATACGGGACGTTCCGGTTTTGAGTGTGCCGGACTTAATAATGGCAAAGTAATGGTTATGGGTGGCTTAAATGATTATTCTAACTATGAACTTTTTGACCCTGCAACAGGTATATGGACTAAAAGCGCATTACCTGCAATGTCAAGCCATGACCTTGGAATACTTATAGGAAATGGAAAAATTTTATATCTTGATGGCAGCGCTTGTAACTTTTGGTTTTACGACCCGATTACCCAAATATGGTCCAGCGCAGGGGTTTCGCTTGCCGCATGGGATAGTTGGAATTGTTATAACTTAATGAAAAACGGTAAAGTGCTTATACCTTATGATGGACAACATTGCCAGATATATGACCCTGCTGGTAATTCTTTAAGCGCAACGGGCTCAACCGTATATAATCACGGAAGCGGAGTACAATTAAACCTTCCGAACGGTAATGTACTCCTCGCGGGTGGTGGAGCGACAGCATCAAAAATAGTAAATTGTGAAATATATGACCCTGTTTTAGGAACATGGTCACAAACAGCTTCAATGGCTGTAGCAAGAAAAGCACACGTAGGCGTATTGCTCCCTCCCCCTTGGGAAAAAGTATTAATGACCGCAATTTTGTCTCCAACTCAACTTTACGACCCGGCAGCAGGCACATGGGCAACAACCGGACCTATGAGCACTACGGCTAGATCGTTTGCAGCAATGGCTTTGTTGCCTTGTGGAAAAGTGCTTATGGCAGGAGGAACCGTCGAAAAGACCTGTGAGCTTTATGACCCCGCAGCAGGGGCATGGACTATGACAGACAGTATGATGGTCGAAAGAGACCATTTTTCTCTCGCAATACTTTATACGGGAAAAGTTCTGGCAATGGGAACTCAACTGTCGGGTTTTCCACCTCAATCCGAAATATACGACCCTTCACAGGGAATATTCGCAAATAAAACAACGATTAATACAGGACGCAGGGCTGCAGCAATCACTGCTCTTCCCATAATACACACGAGTAATTGTTCCACGAATGTCCTTATTACCGGTGGTGAAAATGGAAGCGGGACACTTAATTCCTGCGAATTATACAATTATCAAAGAGATGTTGCCGCAAACACAGGCTCGCTTAATACCCCAAGAAGCTATCACACAATTACGCTTTTGCCGTCTTCGGGAGTGCTGGTAGCGGGAGGGAAAAATGCCTCCACCCCGCTTAATTCTTCCGAAACATTTAACTTACTAACGGAAGTATGGACAAACTCAGGAACAATGACAGATACAAGGTTTGACCATACTGCTACATTACTTAAAGACGGCAGAGTTCTCGTAACAGGCGGGGAAAATGGTTCCTATCTTAACTCCTGCGAAACATACAGCGGTGGGGTATGGACAACCGTAAATCCTATGAGCACTGCAAGAGCAAGACATTCGGCTGTATTGCTCTTAAACGGGAACATCCTTGTAATAGGCGGGGAAACCGCTGCAGGGACGCCGACAAACACTTGCGAACTCTGGGACGGGACAAACTGGACAAATGCGGCATCTATGGCCAACGCAAGAAACTTGCATACTACAACGCTTTTGCAGTCAGGGAAAGTTCTCGTGATTGGTGGAAAAGGAGCAGGCGGAACGGCATTAAATACTTGTGAAGTTTACAATCCGGCAACCAATACGTGGTCGTCCGAAGGAAATTTAAATTCAGCCCGTTATGCGCATAATGCTATTCTACTTTATTCCGGTCTTGTTTTAGTAACCGGTGGAACAAACGGCACAAATTCAATTTCCTCCTGTGAAATCTGGGATCCGGCAGCAGGTTTTGATTCCTTAACAAATAAGCACGAATGGAAAGTTACCGCGTCACTAACAACTCCAAGGGCTTATCACTCATCAATTCTTCTTCCGTATCTCAAACCTTATGTATATACAATAGGCGGTTTTGACGGAACTTCATATGTAAATTCCATTGAACAATATGATGTAGGACTTGGTTACCAGGATATATGGCAGTCAACAATAACCAATTACCCTTCGATAACGCCCATATCTGCTACAATGAACATACAGGGGACTCTTTTCCGCGGCGTATCGGAAGCAGATGGTGGAAACTATTGTCATAAATCGTCTAACGACCATCCGATAATTTCTCTTGTCCGTGTGGGTGGAGGGAACTGGCAAGGTAATGGCGGCGGGGAAATTATGAATATGCCAAACAGCACTTCTTGGGATACCGCGCATACAAACGTATCTCTGGATATGTCAGATTTCCAGGGACATTACAAACTGTGGTCTATCGTAAATGGTATTCCCTGCAAATGGTATAAACAATGCGCCGGAATTGAAGACAAGTCAAATTTGGATTTTGGATTTCGGAATGCGGAATTGACAGCAAAGCCAAACCCGTTTGTTAATAAAACAGTGGTCAGTATTTCGTTGGCAGTAGCCGATGGAAATGTAGGGCAAGGCTTTAGCCTTGCAATTTATGATATAGCAGGAAAATTAGTAAAAACTCTTTCCCCGATTAACGATTCACGTTTAACGAATAACGAAATAAAATGGGATGGGAAAGATAACAAGGGCAAAAATGTAAGACAGGGCATATACTTTGTAAGAAACAAATCTAAAGGATCTCTAAAACTCATCAAACTCAAATAATCTGTTTTTAATATTTGTTTATTATTTTTCGCAGGGGCAGACCTAAGCGTCTGCCCGTTTTGTTTTTGGACCCGTAGGCACAATTTCAAATTGTGCTCTCCAGTGTGTTAGATTCGTAGGGGCGAACAGCAGTTCGCCTTTTTGTTTGTTTCTTTTGTAGGCACAACTTGCCTGACGGCAGTCAGGTTTCAAATGGAACATCCGGGACATCCCGCTTGGGCGGCGACCGCTTGCCTGTCCAGAGTTTACCCCGCTGAGGCGGGGTAGGAGAAGCGGTGATTGTGCTCTTTGAATAATTTCTGTTTTTTTATTTCTAATGACTAATATAGGAAGCCCTTGAGTTTTAGCGATTAGGGATACCTATTCAGAAGCGTAGGATCCTAATACCCTATTAACTAATTGTTTTTTCCTGTTTCAAAAAAAATACAACATTTCCCCTATTGACAAGATTAATATACACTACTATAAAAATATCATATAAATATATGAAAAGCAGAACCGAAATAGAACAAAATATTCTTAAATGGGGATACATAATAACTATTATCGTAGTCATTCTACCTTTTATTAATCATATATTCTATGATTTGCGTTATGAACGACACATCCCTCTTTCGGATTTAGGAGATGTTATTGAGGTCTGTTTTGAAGCTTTAACAATATTTCTGTTAGGTTTCTTCTCCACAAGAACACTTAGTGGAGCTATTAAAAGGAACAGGGAACTGGAAGAAAAACATCAAAAAGAAAAAGAAGAAATGAATAATAAAATTATTGAAAGCGTAATGGAAGCGCAGGAAAAAGAACGCAAAAAAATTTCAAGAGAAATGCACAACGGCGTAGGGCAAAACTTAAGTATCGTGAAAATGAATCTTGAAATGGCAACTAAAAAAAGCAATAAAAACCTTTCTAAAGATTTCAATTCAACCATAAACTTAATTAATGAAAGCATACAAGAATTGAAGAAATTATCTATGGATGTACGTCCCAGCATCTTGGATGACCTTGGATTGGTTCCCACGCTAAGATGGTATATAAAAAATTGTTCCGCAAGCACAGGTGTCAAGATAATATTTACCGGAAATATTGAATGCAGATTATCTCCCGGCATAGAAACCAACATATACAGAATAATTCAGGAAGCTTTATCCAATGCCCTAAAACACAGCAAAGCAAAAGTTATAAATATATTTATAAAGGCAGAGAATAACGAACTGTTCTTATCCATAAAAGATAATGGGAAAGGATTTGAACCAGAGAAATACTTGACAGGTATGAATAATAACAATAAGATAGGCATTGTAAGTATAAAAGAAAGAGTAACTTTGATGAATGGCGCTTTAAGCATAAAATCTGACACTGGCAAAGGAACAGGAATTGAAATAAAAATACCAATAAAAAGAAAGGATAATGCAAATCATTTTGATTAACGTTTTAGATAATTAACTTAATGAAAACCAAAATAAAGAAAGGATACCAAACTCTTAAAAAAGGCTATATACTAACTATCGTTCTGGTGCTTACGCCTTTTATTGCCCGTATAATTTATAATATTTGTCACAATGCACAACCAGCCTTTGCAGATTTAGAAGATGTTTTTGAAATCTGTGGAGAAACTTTAGCTATATTTTTATTAGGTTATTGGGGATTACGAACCATTAATTTAATGAAGAAAAATATAGAAATAGAAGAAAAGTACGAAAAAGAAAAAGGAGAAATGAATAAACAGATAATTGCCAGTGTATTAGAAGGGCAGGAAAAAGAACGTAAAAAAATTTCAAGGGAATTACACGATGGGATAGGTCAAAATTTGAGTGTGCTAAAAATGAATATGGAAATGGCTCATAACCATAAAAAAGGCAAAGACAAAAAAATTATTTCCAAATCTATGGATCCAACTATAAAACTAATTGATGAAAGTATACGGGAGCTAAAAAAATTATCTATGGACACACGTCCTAATATACTTGACGACCACGGGTTAATTCCTGCATTGAAATGGTATATAAAAAATTGTTCTGCAAGCACAACAACTAACATCAAACTTAAAAACAACTTAAATTATAGATTGTCTCCTATTTTTGAAACCAATATATACAGGATAGTCCAGGAAGCAGTATCCAATGCTATAAAACATGGCAAAGCCGTTATAATAAACATATTTATAAAAGTTGAAGATGAAAATCTCTTGCTTTCCATAATAGATAACGGAAACGGTTTTGACTTTAAACAATATCTTAAAGAAAGAAAATATAATAACCAGGTAGGTATCATTAGTATGCAGGAAAGGGTAAATTTAATGGATGGCGTTTTTAATATAGAATCGCAAATCGGTAAAGGCACAAACATAGAAATAAAAATACCCGCTCCCGAGAAATTTGCCTCTGGGGGGGGGGGGACTTAACTTAACGGCAAACAAAAATGAAAATCGTCCTAATTGAAGACCATAATATAGTAAGGGAAGGGTTAAAAAAACTACTGGAAGAAGATTGTTCAATACAGATTGTCGGAGAAGCTCAGAACGGGAAAGAAGCCATTAAGCTCGCAGATAAGTTAGTTCCTGATTTAATGCTAATGGATATCTCTATGCCTCTAATGAATGGGATAGAAGCAACACGGATAATTAAAAAAAAACGCCCGGGAATAAAAATTCTTATATTAAGTATGTATGACAATGAAGAATATATAAAAAAAGCTTTACTTGTAAAAGCTGATGGGTACTTATTAAAAGAAACATTGGCAAAAAACCTTATTTCTGCAATAAAAATTATAGAAAAAGGTGGAACATATTTTAGCAATAAAATAGCAGAACAACTATTAGATAAAAAACATTCTCTCCCCCAGAAACAAAATGATATGAAAACAACTTTTGACACTTTAACTTCAAAAGAAAGAGAAGTTTTAAAATTAATAGGAGAAGGACATTCCAATAAAGAAATTGCCAACATTCTTGTCAGAAGTGTAAAAACCATAGAAACACACCGTTCAAATGTAATGAGAAAATTGTCCATTCATAAACTTGCAGACTTAATAAGATATGCAATAAAAAAAGAACTGTAAGGAATTTGTAATAGTTTGTTCCCCTCTTAAATCCTTTTGAATACCCCGATAGTTCAATACCTTAATGCCTTTCTAATTCATTTATAAAATACAGCATTACCCCTATTGACAAAACAAAAAATAGTAAGTAACAAAATACCATAATTAAATTTGATGAAAATAAAATCAAAGGAGGTAGTATGAAAAAAAGTGTTAGAAAGGTTATGTTGTGTTTACTGCTATTTTCAGTAGCAGTTACACTATCGGCACAGACTACCAAAATCACAGGGAAAGTCATTGATTCGGATACCTGGAAGCCGCTTATTTGTGCGAATATCATTATAGAAGGCACAGGTATGGGAGCATTTACGGATAATAAAGGAAATTTCTCTATGAATATTGAGCCCGGGAAATACAATATTACGGCATCAATGATAGGATATAAAACAGAAAAACTTGAAATAGTAATATCCGAAGGCGAAAATACATTACCGGATATAAAACTTAAAACAACAGCCTTACAAATGCAGGAAGTAGTTGTTACTGCAAGCAGAGTACCTACAAAGGTTTTTAACGCAGCCGCAGCCGTAAGTGTTGTTAATGAAAGTAAAGTAAAAGCCCCGGAGAATAATAGCGTTTGTGAGGCTTTAAGGAATATTTCAGGAGTACAACTTTGTCAATATGGAGAATCCAATGTAATGGGAGGTTCATGGGGATTCTCAATGCGGGGATGGGAAAGTTCGAGGGGTGTTTTTCTTGTGGACGGTATTCCCCAGACAGGAGGGCAAATAGCAAACCTACCTTTTGAAGCAGTTGACAGGATAGAAGTAATAAAGGGACCTTGCGGAGCTCTTTACGGTAAGAACTCTCTTGGCGGCGTTGTGCAAGTTATCACAAAAGCAGGAACAGAGGAAAATCAAATAACAGCAAACACAGGTTATGAAACTGTTACCGGGACGAAAAAACTTTCTTTAACCGCTTCAGGCCCATTAAATATCGGCAAGAATTCAACCTTCGCAGTTACAGGAGGAATTAGGGCTGCTGATGGCTGGCAGACACGAACGGATACTGCAAGTGGCGCAAAGGCACCTGCAAATAGCAAGATATATGACTTTTATACACATCTTGAGATAGGATTGACTCAAAAAGACAAGTTAAAAGTACTCGGAGGATATGATAATGGCTATCAAGCTCAGCTAACTACTATATGGGTAGATTCACTCGGGAAAAGAATAACTCACTACTTTCCCGACCGTGGTACAAATTATTCTATTCCTAACCGTGATTATATCTATCAAATTACATACAGATTAGGAACAATATGGACACATAACTTTAACTCCACAACAAGTCTTACAAGCACTATTTCTGGCTGGCAGAAATTGACTGAAGGAGCAGTAGGGAGATTAAGGGGTTTCTCTCCAAAAGGAGATACTGTTTATCGTTGGGCAAATAATTCAAGAAGCAATGGCTGCAGTGGATTCGGTGAAACACAATTCCAGAAACAAATGAAAATTGCGGGAAACACGTTGACATTAACAGCCGGTGCTAATTGCGAGTTAAAACCATCCCAGAGTTATTCCCAAAGTATACAATACAAATCATCCAGTTATATTCCTTTGGATATTAATACATTGGTTGAACCCAGCCCAACAAATTACGTTTATGCAAAGCCAACTTACTCAGAAAGCAAGACAGAAGATTATGGCGTTTACCTTCAAAGCAATTTAACTCTTCTAAAGATTTTTGAACTTGAAGCAGGTATCCGTCATTGCAAATACAATCAATACAAAATTAGTATTCCTTCGGGAATAATAGACACCTTCTCACAGAATGCAGACCCATATCGTGTCGGACTTCTTTGTCATCTGTTAGAAAAAAATGACGCAAAGATTAATGTTTATGGTAGCTGTGGACAGGGTTTCAGTCCTCAACAAGGCGTAACCGATACAAATCTTATCAAGCCGGAGATAACTACAAGCAAGGAAGCTGGAATTAAATCCCGTTTTTTCGGAGGTATACTGAGTTTAAATCTTGCTGTTTACGATGATATCAGGCGAGGTGTAAAAGAAATTAATCCTGCAACAAATACGTATGAGAATGCTATTGACCAGGAAGTAAAAGGATTTGAAATTGATGTTTCAATAAGACCCGGTTCTATCTTATCGGGATTTGAACTTTTTGGAACGTTTACCGAGATGGACCCCAGGGTGCTTCACGATAAGTTTGCACCCGAAGGAGAAGGAAAATACCTTTATAGTAGCGGACCGTTTTCAGCGCTTCAATTATGGTCTATAGGAATAGGTTACAGCAATAAACTGATAAGCGGAGAAATCACAAATCACTACACCGGAACTTCTTATTATGATGCTGCCAATATAATTAAGTTCCCGGGTTATAATCTGATAGATGCTGATATTGCTCTTCATTTCGGAATGTTTGCTTTTTCTGTCTTCGGGAAAAATCTTCTTGATACGGAATACTGTACAGCATCATACGGACCTAATGTATTTACGGTTGACGGACATTGTGCAGGTGCAGCATTTGAAGGATTACCAAGAAGATTCGGAACTTCCCTTTCTTACGGGTTTAAATAATAAGAAAATAATACGACGCATTCTCCTGTTGATTTGCGGGTAGGAAGCAAGATGGGAATACTGCATCTCGTCTTGTCTTCCTGCCCGGTAGAATAAATAAAGAAATGATGACCACCGCTCCGCCTGAGGCGGACGGACAGCAGAGACGAAGGAATGACAGATAAATAAAAAAATGGGAAATTGGATATTTAGTGTAGTATCTCTACTAATTTTTTACATTATGTTCTTTTATCGTTCTGAATGGAGCGTAGCGGAATGAAGAATCTATTTGTAATAAGACTCTTCACCGCTTGAGGCGGAATTTATATTGTAAGAATTTAGATTTTATGTTCAGATAATTTTATGAGTCATAACTCTATTTTTCGTATTACAAGTCTCAAACTTTTATTACTTACAGGAATATTAATTACAAGCAACGCAATCGCATGTGCACCGGATACCCTGTGGACAAGAACTTTCGGTGGAACTAACTATGATTTTGGTAAATCAATCCAGGAAACTTTCGACAGCGGTTTTATAGTTGTTGGTTCTACGGTCTCTTTTGCAACAAGAGGTGGTTACGATTTTTATCTTATCAGGACAAATTCTTCAGGTGATACGTTGTGGACAAGGACTTTCGGTGAAGAAGGTAACGATTGGGGCAACTCAGTCCAAGAAACCTCTGATAGTGGTTTTGTTATTGCAGGAACTATATGTCCTAATTCTACAGATATTTATTTTGTCAAGACAAATTCTTCTGGCGATTCTATCTGGGCTAAAATTTTCGGTCATGCCGGTAACTATTTCGATTATGGTTATTCTGTTCAAAAAACTTCCGATAACGGTTTTATTATTTCAGGAGAAGAAGGTAACAGTAATATCTACTTAATAAGAACGAATTCTTCAGGTACTGCTGTCTGGCTTAAAACTTTCGGAGAGAATAACAGTGATTTTGGAAATTCAGTTCAGGAAACTTCTGATGGCGGTTTTATAATTACTGGCGGGACAACCTCATCCGGAACAAGCAAAGGCGACGTTTATCTTACAAAAGTAACTTCTTCGGGAGATGTAGTTTGGACAAAAACTTTCGGCGGGACTAAGAATGATGGAGGATGTTCCGTTCGGCAAACTAAAGACGGCGGGTTTATTATTACAGGTTCTACAAGCTCTTTTGGAGCGGGTGGCTCTGACGTCTATCTGATTAAGACAGATTCTTCAGGTAATACACTCTGGACAAGAACTTTTGGTGGGACAGGTAATGATTTTAGCAATTCAATCCAACAAACCAAAGACGGTGGTTTTATTATTGCAGGTTCTACAAACTCTTTCGGGGCAGGTGGTTATGATGTTTATGTTATCAGGACAGATTCTTCGGGGAGCACTCTTTGGACGAAAACTTTCGGCGGAAATGACGATGATAAGGGATATTCTATTCAACAGACTTCTGATGGCGGCTTTATTGTTGCAGGTGAAACGTACTCATTCGGAGCAGGCAACAATGATGTCTATCTCATCCGGTTAGATAAAGAAACAGGGGTAGAAGAAAAATCAAATATCAAATATCAAAAAATAAATATACAAATAGGACGAAACCCGTTTCGCACAAGCACGATTATTCATTATGCTACACCTCCAAATTCCGATTCACGCCTGTCCGCCGTAGGCGGAAATACCAAATTAACGATTTACGACATTTCCGGCAGGTGTATAAAAACTCTTGTCAACGAACAAAAACCAGCAGGCACTTATACCGCAATCCTTAATGCAAAAGAGCTAAAAGCAGGAATTTATTTTGCGGAACTGAAAACAGGGAACTATAATGTAACAAAAAAGTTAATTTTGATGAAATAAGCAGGACGATTATGAGGTGAAAATAGTTAATAACAAAAGAAATGATGAAACAATCTCAAACAAAGAGAATCAAATAAAGAATGAAAAATTGGATATTTAGGAATTAGAGGGTTTGTTCGGCATTCGGATTTTATGTATTTGGTAATTACATTTTATAGGAGGGGTTTATGGAATATATAGTAATAGGTATAGCGGCTGTCATTGTATCCGGACTTTCGCTCTTTTCTGGTTTTGGGTTAGGAACAGTACTTACGCCTCTTTTTGTAATCTTTTTTCCTATAGAGATTGCAGTAGGTATGACGGCACTGGTACATTTTTCCAACGGCATTTTTAAACTTATCCTGATGGGAAAAAATGCCGATAAAGCTACCGTTTTACGGTTTGGAATTCCGGCTATATTGTCTGCTTTTGTCGGAGCATATCTTCTTGGTCTTCTTTCCGGTATGCAGCCATTGACTTCCTACGACTTAGCAGGCAGACATTGCACTATTACAACAATAAAACTTGTTATTGCAGTTATAATGAGCGTATTCTCAGTTATTGAACTGATACCAAGACTGAACAATATAAATATAGAACGAAAGTATTTACCGATAGGAGGGCTTTTAAGTGGTTTTTTCGGAGGACTTTCAGGAAATCAGGGAGCTTTACGCAGCACTTTTCTTCTTCACGCTGGGTTAGATAAAAAAGCTTTTGTCGGGACAGGGGTGGTAATAGCCTGTATCGTTGACATTACACGAATCTCCGTATATGCTTATACGATTCTCGTTGCAAAAAAAACGAATCCCATAGAAGGACATATTCCTTTATTAATAGTTGCCTGTTTATCGGCATTCATTGGTGCTTATGTGGGTAAACGACTTTTGAAAAAAGTTACCATACGCACTGTGCAATTGATTGTAGCAATAATGATGTTCTTGATTGCTATAGGACTTGGAAGTGGGTTAATATAAATGGGGTTTTACAAAACAAAAAATAGTATCGACAGGGATTTGAAGAGAACTTTAAGAGATAAAAATGAAATGGAATGATTCTGAGTATAGGAGTATTACCGATAAAATTATTAAGGCTTTTTATAAAATACATAACCAGTTAGGTCCGGGATTATTAGAACAAGCATACCACAGAGCTCTGTTTATTGAGTTAAGTAAAGAATTAAAGGTTGCTTCTGAGAAAGAGTTTTCTGTTATGTACGAAAATCAGGAAGTCAGTAAATATATACCCGACTTGTTAATAGAAGAAAAGATTATAGTTGAAGTTAAAGCAGTAAAAGAGTTGAATGAAGAGCATAAAGCTCAATTAATATCACAATTGAGGGTAAGTGAAACTCTGATTGGATTTTTAGTGAATTTTGCTAAGAAAAATTTGGAATTTAAAAGATTTGACAACTTTTATCAGATTGAAAGAAAAGGTTTAAGTTTAGAAGAAAAGGGATTTTTTAAGTTAACAGGGATGGAAAGAGAATGTTAAAAGATAAAAGAATTAAGAATAAAAAATCTCTTTCAATCTCGTCCAATCCCTGTTAATAATAATTATGAAAAAGATAATATTATTAATCGCCATAGTTTTTTTATGTTTTATCGGGACAACTAAAGCTCAGGATGCTCAAAATACGGTAACCGTTACTGATATGGCAGGAAGAGAAGTATCATTCAGGCAGCCAGTAAAACGAATTATATTAATTTTTGGCAAAGAGATTTATGAATTCTCTTCACTGCTTGGAGATGAAATAGAAGACAAGCTTGTAGCCTGGGGCCCGGCTCTAAAGACATCAGATAATGATGCGTATATAACGTTTATTAAAAGGTTTCCTCGTTTGCAAAAAATACCTTTTTTAGGAAGTTATCATAAAGGGACATTAAATATGGAACAAATTTTAGCATTAAAACCAGATTTGGTTATTGCTGAAGTATCTATGACTTGGAGGGCGGATGTTATAAACCAGGTGGAAAAAGCAAAATTGCCTTATCTTGTTCTTGATATGGCCAGCGATCCCTTTCAAGGAAAAGTTCAAAGTAAAAGTTTACTCCTCTTAGGAAAGGTTTTAGGGAAAGAAGAAAAGGCGAAAGAAATAACAGATTTTGCGGATTCCCATATTGATACAATTTTTTCCCGTCTTTCAAGAATTAAATCACCAGTACCATCGGTATACATTGAAGAAGCGACTTCAGTAGAATTTTATGGAAATACTCATGGTTATGACAAAAACAGAAAATTGTTAACATGGGGGGCAGTATTTGGACAAGTCAGGTGTAATAATATTGCCGTAAATAAAATATGTTATATGGGACAGATAAACCCGGAATATTTATTGAAAGCGGACCCGGATGTAATTATTCTCATAGGTAGTAGTGGTAATTTAGATTTCCCTACTTCAATACGACTTGGTTATAATGTTAGCAAGTCAGAGGCATTATCAAGATTACAGGATTTTACTAAGCGTCCCGGATGGGAAAATCTCCAGGCAGTTAAAAATCATCGTATATACGCTTTATCCCATGAATTTATCCAACACAATATGGGTTTTGTTGGTCTGGAACAAATCGTAAAATGGCTATATCCCGATGAATTTAAGGATATTAATCCGGAAGAGGATTTGCAGGAATTTCATAATAAATTTATGCCTGTTCCATACAATGGAGTATGGATGATAGGGTTGGAGGATAAATGATAAAACAAAATATAGGTTTTTTTGATGCCTGTTCCAGAGAAATGGATGAATCCGGAACAAAATTAGTTTTTCGTTCACGTGTGGTTCCGATTGGCGAAAAATTAAACAAATTATATGACATAGCATCAACAAGAAATATCCCGATTCTTTTTACTACCTGTTGTGCGGGAAGAATGCCTGAAAAAAATGTGATGCCGGATGTCCTTTTTATTCCTATGGATACAAATAATAATGAATGGGTTAAAAATGTTAAAAATTATCATCAATTTTATATTCAAAAAAATCCCGATAGCGAAAGGGAACCGCAATTAAGCTATATTTGTGAGTATCATGATGCTTTTAAGCATAACAGCAATGCAATTAGATTAATAGAAATGCTTGATATTTCACATTGGATTGCTTTTGGAAATGGGTTTGATTTTTGTGTAACTACCGGGATTCGTACTCTTGTAAAGATGAAAAAGAAAGTAACCCTTATTACTGATGTTTTAATACGGGCTACTGATGGCACTGATGAAAATTATAATAACCTTATGGAAGAATTCCATAATCTTGGAGTATATACAACTACTTTGGAAGAGCTCTTAAAGTCTTTATAAAGATAATCAATCTTACGCATTGATATTAAAACAATGAATTAAGTTGGGGGGACAAATGATAAAACATAGTATAGGATTTTTTGAATCCGATTGCAGGCAAATGAACGTATCCGGTACAAAAATGATATTTCGTTCCCGCACAAAAATCATAGGTAAAAAAGTAAAAAAATTATACAACATAGCTTCGGAAATGAACATTCCTTATGTTATTACTTTTTGTTGTGGAGTTAAGATGTTTGAAAAAAATATGTTACCCGATATCCTTTTTATTCCTATAGACCAAAAAGATGATGAATGGACTAAGTATGTTAAAGACTACCGTCAATTTTTTATCCAGAAACTTTCCTGGCCAAAAACAGACCCGCAAGGTAAACGCTGCGATTATTTCAATGCTTTTAAGTATAACGGCAACGCGGTAAAACTGATAAAAATGCTTGATGTTTCGGAATGGATAGTCTTCGGAAATTCGTTTGAATTCTGCGTAAATACTGCCATACAGTCTCTTATAACTGCAGGACAGAAAGTAACCCTACTTACGGATACTCTAATCAGGGGAACAAAAGGCTTTGGTGATTCCGGGACAGATGAAAAATATAATAGTCTTATTAATGAGTTTCGTTCTCTTGGAGTATCTATGAAAACATTGGATGAGCTAAAAAATGAATGACAAAATCAGAATGACTATGAACGTCAGATAAAAAAATGAACAATTGGGTATTTAGAAATTTAAGAATTTTTTCGTCATTCGGGTTTGGGTATTTGGATTTACTCTTAGTTACTATAGTCCTTTTATGTTCTACAGGAACAATTAAAGCTCAGAAACTAAAAAGTGATTCAAACATAGTAACTGTCACTGATATAGCAGGAAGAACCGTATCTTTCAAACAACCAATAAAACGAATTGTATTAATTTTTGGCAAAGAAATTTATGATTTGTCCTCACTGCTTGGAGATGAAATAGAAGATAAACTTGTAGGATGGGGACCGGCTTTAAAGACATCAGATAACGGTGCTTATATAAAATTTATTGAAAGGTTTCCTCGTTTGCAAAAAACATCTTTTTTAGGGAGTTATCATAACGGGACATTAACTATGGAACAACTTTTAGCATTAAAACCAGATTTAGTTATTACTGGGTCTGGACCTCGGAATACTATAGAACAGATAGAAAAGACAAAATTACCTTATCTTGTCCTTGGTCTTGGTGACTTGTTCAAAGGAAAAGTTCAAAATTTAGGCATTGCCCATAAAAGTTTACTTATTTTAGGCAAAGTTTTAGGTAAAGAACAAAAAGCGAAAGAAATAACAGATTTTGTGGATTCTCATATGGATACAATTTTTTCCCGTCTTTCAAGAATTAAATCGCCAGTACCATCAGTATATCTTGAAAATGCGACTTCGGCGGAAGTTTACGGAGGCACGGAAGTTTATAGATATGGAAACGCTGGCGGTTTTGACAAATTGTCATATTGGAGCACAATGTTGGAACAAGTCAGATGTAATAATATTGCCGCAAATACAAGCAGTGAAGATAAGTCATATTTTGCTTATATGGGACAGATAAACCCGGAATATCTATTGAAAGCAGACCCGGATGTAATTATCCTCGTAGGTACTAGTGGTTTTTTAAATTTCCCTACTTCAATAAGGGTCGGTTATGATGTTAGCAAATCAGAAGCATTATCAAGCTTGGAAGCTTTCACCAAGCGTCCAGGGTGGGAAAATCTTAAGGCGGTTAAAAATTGCCGTGTATATGCTCTATCCTTTGAATTTCTAACCCATAGTATGGGATTTGTGGGGTTAGAACAAATCGCAAAGTGGCTTTACCCCAACGAATTCAAAGATATTGACCCGGAAGAAGATTTACGGGAATTTCATAAGCGCTTTATGCCGATAGAATATAGCGGTGTATGGATGATAGGATTGGAGGACAAATGATAAAACAAAATATAGGATTTTTTGAATCATGTTCCAGAGAAGTAGATGACACGGGAACAAAATTAATATTTCGTCCCCGTGTAGAACTTTTAGCTGAAAAATTCAATAAATTATATGATGTAGCATCAAAAGCAAATATCCCGTTTCTTTTTACTATCTGTTGTGGAGTAAGAATGTTGGAGAAAAATATTCTGTCTGATATTCTTTTTATCCCTATGTGCCCAAAAGATGATAAATGGACTAAATATGTTAAAGATTACCGGCAATTTTACATACAGAAAAATGCCACTAATGGTCTTAAAGAAAAAGACCTTAAAAAAAATGACTACTTTGACACTTTTAAGCATAACAGTAATGCAGTTAAACTGGTAAAAATGCTCAATGTCTCCGAATGGATTGTCTTTGGAAACTCCCTTGGAATTTCTTCTAATTTCTGTGTAAACAATTCCATTCTATCTCTTATCAGAATGGGACAAAAGGTAACTCTTCTTACTGATGTTTTAATAAGGTCGGCTAAAGGATATGATAATACTGGGACGGAAAAAAATTACAGCGACCTTATGAACGAGTTTAAGGAGCTCGGAGTTTCTATGACTACATTGGAAGAGTTTTTGAAGTCATTGTAAATTATTATGAAACCTATTGTTAAATCAGAACAGGTCTACGAAAAAATAACCCGTAAGAAAATCTTTTTCATCATTCTGGCAGTTCTTTCAATCGTTCTTTTATTTTTAACCGATATTATGACCGGACCTGCTATGCTTCCTATGAAAGATGTAGTCATAGCTATTTTACAACCTAAAAATGCGACAGATTTTGTCCACACCATAGTATGGACATTTCGGTTACCGATTGCGATTATGGCGCTATTAATTGGTTCTACACTTGCTATAGCAGGAGCAGAAATGCAAACCATTTTAAATAATCCGCTTGCCAGCCCATATACTTTAGGAATTTCATCAGCGGCAAGTTTTGGCGCTGCTATCGCCATAATTTTAGGCATCGGTAAATTACCTTTAATTGGGCAAGTAGGTATAAGTTTCAGCGCCTTTATCTTTGCGCTACTTGCTATGTTATGTATTTACGGGATAGCTAAATTTAGAAAAGGCACGACTCAAATTTTAATTCTCACGGGTGTTGCCCTTTCTTTTTTATTTAATTCTGCTGTTGCCTTTATGCAATATATTGCTTCGGAAGAACAACTACAATCCATAGTATTCTGGATGTTTGGCAGCTTACAGGGAGCCACCTGGCAAAAATTGGGAATTATTTCTACTGTAATGGTTGTAGGCATTCCTTTTTTCATTATAAACGCATGGAAGCTAACTGCTTTGAGACTTGGCGATATCCGCGCACAAAGTTTGGGAATTAATGTTCAGTCACTTCGCCTTAACAGCCTGGTTTTTGTTTCAATTTTAACTGCTACGGCAGTATGTTTTACCGGAACAATAGCTTTTATAGGTCTGGTAGGTCCTCATCTTGCGAGGTTTTTAGTCGGTGAAGACCAGCGGTTTTTTCTTCCTATGTCAGGATTACTTGGAGCTATATTACTTTCAGTGGCATCCATACTCAGTAAGCTTATAATTCATGGCGGTATGTTGCCAATAGGAATTACAACTTCGCTTTTCGGTGTCCCGTTCTTTATTATTATGATATTATCTAAAAAAAGGGAGTACTGGTGATTATAGAAATAAGAAACCTATCTTTTGCTTACCATTCAAAGCCTGTCCTGTCAGATATAAATATCAAACTGGTTCCGGGGATAACGGCAATCTTGGGACCAAACGCCTCAGGAAAATCTACGTTAATCAAATGCTTATTCGGCATACTCAAATCGAGAGGGGAAATATTATTTGATAATAAACATATATCTGCGTTTCATCGTAATGACCTCTCAAAAATAATCAGTTACTTGCCCCAGGAATCTCCCGTAAGTGCCGTATTAACTGTATTTGAAGCAGTTCTTATAGGCAGGATACATCAATTAGGATGGAAGATTAGCCGGGATGATGTAGAATTTGTAAACCAGCTTCTGAAAGAAGTGGGACTTACTGATATAGCTGAAAGGATGCTTAATGAGCTTAGCGGCGGGCAAAGACAAATGGTATTCATTACACAAACCATCGCTAAAAATCCACAATTACTACTTATGGATGAACCGACTTCAAATCTGGATTTACAGCACCAATTCCAGATTTGCGAATGGATAAAATCTTTGACTGTTTCACGAGATATGTGCACGGTTATAGCTTTACACGATATTAATATCGCAGCCAGATTTGCCGACAGAATTTGTGTTTTAAAAGAAGGTAAAGTCTTTGCACAAGGAGACCCCGCTTCAGTAATAACATCAAAAATGATTGCTTCTCTTTATAACATTGAAGCATCCGTTAAGTTGGATGAATTTGACAAACCTTTAGTTACACCTCTGCGCGCGATTAAAAGCAAATGAAATTATTGACAACTATATAATAAAAAGATAATTTTTCAAAATGAGCAAAAAGATAAATGATAAAACCGGAAAGACAAATAATAAATTAAACATAAAAAGGTCATCGTCTTTTAAAATTCTGGATGAGAGAACAAGATCGCAATTAAAGGCTTCTGTTGAAATCTACCAAAAACGATTTAGGGAGCTTATCTCTGTGCCTGATATGGAAAAGATTAAGGGAAATGCTTCAAAAATAAGGGAAGAAGACTTAAAAAGAGCTCCCGAATTGTGGGACTCTGCAATATCAAGACTTAAAGGAAATGGAGTTGATATACATTATGCCAATAACAATAAAGAAGCAATAAGAATTCTTAACGGGTTACTTCGGGACAAAAATCATATTGTAAAATCAAAATCTAATTTACTTAACGAAATAGGACTTCAAAATATCTCAGGCAAGAAAATCGTTGAAACCGATATCGGAGATTGGCTTGTTCAAGAAATGGGTACAGTTCGTATTCACCCTAATGCTCCCGCAATGGGACTAACGCTAAAAGAAATATCTGTTTTTTTGAGAAAAAAGTATAAACTAAAAATCAAAGAAACAGCTGAAGTAATAACAAAAGAGATTTCCAAAATAATACGAAATGAAATATTTTGTGCAGAAGTAGGGCTAACCGGGGCAAACTTTGTGACCTCCGAAGGACATATTGTAATAGTTGAAAACGAGGGAAATATTTCACTCGTAACAAGAGTCCCAAAAATTCATATCGCTGTGGTAGCTTATCATAGGATAGTTGAAACTTTAGAAAAAGCAGTTTATTTATCAAAGTGTCTTTCAATGTTTGGCACAGGTAAACGCTCAACGGCTTATATTAATATAATTTCCTCGCCAAGTTACACGACTGACATCGAAAAAAGGGTAATCCATAATGCGCAGGGCGCAGAGGAAGTGCACCTTGTAATTGTTGATAATAATAGGAGTAACCTGCTAAAAAATGATAAATTAAGACAGGCATTGAATTGTATAGGTTGCGGAGCATGTATGCTGCATTGCCCGGTTTCTAAAGTTGCCGGTCCGAATTTTGGAGGAAGTTACCAAGGGGGAATTGGTATAGTTTTTTCTCATTCTATCTGTAAGGAAAATGTTAATATTGCTAATGGTCTCTTTGCTTGTTTAAATTGCGAAATGTGCGAGGAAATATGTCCTGTCGGTGCCAAAATTGGCAGTAATATAAGAAATATACGCGGGGTTACAAAATCAAAAATAGGACAAAATGTTTTGAAAAAAATTCTAAAAAACAGGCAATATTCATATAATAAATAATTATGAAAAAAATATTATTATTTCCCGGTTGTATTTACAAGAATGATTTGCCGGATTTACTGCAGAAATATCTTTCTCTACTGACAAATATAGGAGTTAATATTAATCTATTTGAAGACTCAATTTGCTGTGGTTATGTATTCAGAATTCTTGGGAGAACCGAACTCTTCAGGGAAAATGCAGATAAATTAGTCAAAAAGATAAATTCCTTAAATCCTGATACGATTATAAATCTATGCCCAACTTGTAACAGACACTTTGAAAAACACTTAAAACGGGATTGTGGGTTAAATACAAACATAGAAACATATCATATTTCTAAGTTCTTACTGCAATATGAACAACTTATTCTCCCGGCACAAAAGAAAAAAGGAATAATCGCTTATCAGGACTCTTGTTATCTTGGGAGAAGAAGCGGAGATTACGATTCCCCCCGTCAACTGATAAGAAAGCTTGGCTATGAATTGCGGGACGGGGAAAAATCAAGAGAGTTTTCCGTTTGCTGCGGATATTCAGGGCTCGTACCGGTTTATCACCCTGAAATATCAAGTATAACGGGAACATCTAAAATGGACTATTTTAAAAGCTCGGGCGTAGATTATGTCGTAACAAATTGTCCAAGATGCTATATCGGCTTAAAGAAAAACAATACAACAAAACTTAAAGTATTGGATTTTATCGAACTATTCTCTAAGTAATAAAAATACAGCGTTTCCCTTATTGACAAAACAACAAAAATAAACAACTATACCTGTATATATAATATTATTGAGAAGGCTTTATGAGATTGGGAATAAACATTCTAGTATTTATATTTTTTAGTTCTTATGCAAATTGCGAGGACAACGTAATCTCCGAAAAATCTAAGATGACGTTTGCAGGTTTGGTTCATATACAGTACCTCACTTCTAATATAAAAGATATAGGTTATAATAATACTTTTACTCTAAAAAGAGCAGAACTTGGGGCTGATTTCAAAAATACAATACTTCATGGAAACATTCAGGTAAATTTTGGTCAGGGAGTATTACAACTTAAAGACGGATATGGAGATTTACAATTTTCGCCTACCATTAATCTTAAATTAGGACAATATAAGAAACCTTTTAGTCTTCTTGCTCTTACAGGAGATTCAAAGGATATGTTCATAGAAAAAGGAAATAATACAATAGGAGCTGATAAAACCGGGATGTTTGATTACGCCTCGACTTTAAAATATTCGGGAAGAGATGTTGGAGCTATGGTTTATGGACAGATCCGAACAATAGACTATGCAATTGGCGTTTTTAATGGTAACGGGGACAATAAGAAATACGACGAAGACTCAGGGAAACAATGCGTAGGAAGGATAGTGCTAAAACCAATAAAAGACGTTGGCGTTGGAATAAGCGCTTCTAATCTATATAAAGATAAAGAGACGTATCAGGCATTTAACGTTGACGTGGAGTATAAAAAAGGAGATTTTTGGTTCCAGGGAGAAACTGATTATGGAAATAATTATATTATAAGTGATACAACTTATTTTATGGGCATAGGACTAATTTTAGGAAAATGGATAAAAGTAAATCTTGGACATATATATTCTCTTTTTCCTGCCTTAAGGTTTGATTATACGTTTTCAGATAAAGATGACGGTGAGACAGCTAATATGCTTGTAACACCCGGTATAAATATTAATTTTGATGAGCACAGTTATCATAGGTTAATGTTAAATCTGGATGTAAATCAACCATTGAAAGAAAATACCGATATTCAACTTGGATTTAAAATGCAGTTGCAAATACTTATATGATTTACTTGGTTTTAAAAATACAGTGTTTCCCTTATTGACAAAAGCATTAATATATAAAAAATATAGCATTATTCAAAGAGAACAGTCCTTTTTGAATAAGGAGGGATATTAAGAGTAATTATTTATAGTGATTTTATTTATAGCATCACATCAAATAGAAGAGACATTTTTAACAAGGAGGGCTTTATGAAAAAGGTTGTATTAGGAGTGGCTGCATTGTGTTTGCCACTTATGTTGTTTGGTGGAAAAATGACAAATTTTTCCAATAAAGACACTGCCGCTGTATGGGAAAGAGTTATAAACGGCGTTCTTGACGGCGATACTACGGCCGTATATTTTGGAGGAGAAGAAAGACATAAACCGACTTTTGCCGATTTGGATAATGACAATGATTTGGATATGTTTGTAGGTGGATGGGATGGCATTATCAGATATTTTGAAAACATTGGAACTGCTACAAGTCCAAAGTTTACTTTCGTTACGGATTTCTTTGATAGTATTTATATAAGGTTGCCGGATCCTGCTAATGCAAATATAAGAGGATATTCTAAGCCAACCTTTATTGATTTAGATAATGATAATGATTTAGACTTAGTCTGTGGTGATTTTATCGGTAAAACTCTTTTTTATAAAAATGTAGGAACTATTAGTGCTCCACATTTTACTTTTGTAGATACTCTTCACTGGGGCTGGTTAAGACATCCTTGCAATTCTCTTGCCGACATAGATAATGACGGAGATTTAGATTTAGCTATCGGCGAAGAAAATGGCGGAAAACTTCATTTCTTTGAAAATGTATATGGCGCCAGTGATTCCGCTATATGGACACATATCGGTGATTCTACGGTATTTAAACATATTACAGAAACTTATGTTCCTGATTCCGGAATGACACAGGTGGACCCTGCTTTTATTGACATAGATGATGACAATGATTTGGATTTATTTATCGGAAACGTTAATGGACATTTACTCTTCTGGAGAAATACAGGAACAATAGATTCTGCCGCGTGGACTTTTGTCAGCAGTTTTTATGACAGCATTACTTCTCTTGACAGGTCAGGTCCTGGATTTGCAGATATTGACGGTGACGGAGATTTTGACCTTTTTATGGGTTCGAGAGATGGTTTAATGAGATTTTATGAAAATACAGGAACTGCAGATTCTGCGGATTTCACTCTTGTAACAGACCAGTTTAATTATCTTGACTTTGGAGGGTTTAGTGCTCCTGCATTTGCAGACATAGATAAAGACGGCAAAATTGATATGTATATCGGGAATGGATTTACAAGCGATGGGAAAATTCGTAAATTAAAGAATGTAGGATTGGATAACTGGGAATATGAAACACGAAATTATAGTAAGGTTAAAACGGGTGATGATACAACAATGATAGTTGATTCTTTCCATCTTAGTCTTGGAATGTTAGATAGTATTAACCCTGGAACTTATTCGGCACCGGTATTTGTAGATATTGCCGATACTGCTACACATAAAGAGGAATTAATTGTAGGCAACGTTGATGGTGTATTATATCTTTATACGAACATGGGAACAGGGGCAACTCCTGTATGGACATTAGTATCTTCAAATTATTCTTCTATAGATGTGGGTAAACATTCCAAACCTACATTTTTTGATATTGATAAGGATGGCGATTATGACTTGTTTGTCGGGAATGATTCCGGGAAAATATACTTCTATAGAAACGATGGCTCTGCTAACATTCCGACTTTCACTTTTGTTACGGATAATTACTTAAATACCTTATTGCCCGGCTATGCTGCGCCAACATTCGGGGATTTGGATTTAGACGGACATACTGACTTGCTCGTAGGAGTTGGATATGGAACCGGTGTGGACAGCGCAACCGGAGGTTGCATATATCACTATAGAAATATTGGCGATTCAGCAGTCGCAAATTGGACACTTGTAAGCACAAAATATAACAATATTGATGTCGGAAAAAATGCTACGCCCGTGCTGGTAGATATTGATAAAGACGGAGATTTAGACTTATTTGTAGGAGAAGGAGACGGCGGAATAAACTTCTGGAGAAACACTATCCGGGTTGGAGCCGAAGAACAATCCTCTATTGTAACAGGTAATACAAAATTGAATATTATCAAGAATCCTTCTTCAAAAATGATTCAACTCTCCTACTCTTTAGCCAATAGAAGTAACGTGTCCCTACGCCTTTACGACTTGTCCGGACGTTGTGTCAAAACCCTGTTTAGCAACCAGGAAAAACAGGCAGGAACTTATACGACTCATTTAGAGAATGAAAAGCTATCTTCGGGCACTTATTTTGCGAGATTAAGCTTCGGGACAGAGAACATAGTAAAGAAATTTGTTTTAATGAAATAACTTGAATTTTCGCAATAAAAGAGCCGCAGAAATGCGGCTCTTTTATTTTCTATATATCCAAAATATGATTAGAAATTTCCTACACACAAAAACATTATTTATAAAATCCATTTTTATTACCCTACTCCCATTGATAATTGCATTGATGCCAGCAATATTTATTCTTGCTCTAATAGTTCTTGTATATAGTATTTCCAGAGAGAGATTTGAAATATAAGGATTTACCCTAAAAAATGATTGCTTGTTTTTACTTTATGTATATAACCTTTCCTATTGTTTACTTCCTACTACGAAGTAATAATTTTAAAATATCTGTTGCAAAGTTGCAAAACAAGTATCATACTTAATTTTAACTATGAAAAAAAAGATGGGGGGGATAACATTTTCCCTTATATTAGCGCTCACAGTAGTATTATTATTTCACACCAAAAAATATACAGAAACACGGTCTATGATGGACACACCGTGGGAAATAACAGTCTTTTCAAGGGGCTACCCACATAAAGCATTTAATTCTGCATTTCAAGCCATACATAACATCGACAGCCTTGCATATTTTGGAGGCACAGGTGATATCGGGCGATTAAATCGCGGAGAAAAATTAACTCTATCCAAAGACATACTTGAAATTATAAAACAGGGAATATATGTCGGAAAGTTGACAGACGGTGCCTTCGACATAACAATCAGGCCTGTTATGGAATTATGGAAAGATTTCAAAAAAATAAACAAAGCTCCTGCACAGGAAAAAGTCAACAAATTATTGCCTTTAGTAAATTATAAAAACTTAATAATTAATAACTCTACGGTAGAGTTCGCACAAAAAGGAATGAAAATTGATTTGTCCGGTATTGCCAAAGGCTATGCTATTGACCTTGCAGTAGAGAAATTAAAGACTGCAGGCATAAGAACAGGAATGATACGCGCAGGCGGACAAATAACGGTATTTGGAAATAAGATATGGAAAATAGGAATACAAAATCCACGTAAATCGGGAGTCTTTAAAGTTCTGGAATTAAAAAACTGCGCAGTAGCAACATCCGGTGATTATGAGAGATTTTTTATGACCGGTAATGTACGGCATCACCACATTATGAATCCAAAAACAGGTTTTTCCATAACAGACTGCATATCAACAACCATTATCACGGACAAAGGTGTTTTTGCAGATGCACTGTCAACAGGAGTCTTCGTCCTTGGTCCGGAAAAGGGAATGGCATTGTTAGATTCCTTGAAAATACACGGTATAATAGTAACCCCGGATATGAGATTTTTAGATAACAATTTATGAAATATATATTTATTGAAGTTTTCTTACCGTCCGTAATTTATTAGGAGGCATTATGAATATGTTTTCAATAATAGCTTGCTTTTTGATAAATACTCCTAAAGTTAACAATGAAGTCTGGGCTTGGGGATACAACAAAAAGGGAGAAATTGGAGACAGCACTACTACGGACCGTTGGCAACCTGTCAAAATAAATATTCAAAGCAATATTACTGCAATCTCGGCAGGACAGGAACACTCGCTTGCAATAAAATCCGACAGTACCATATTAGCGTGGGGCTGGAACACCAACGGACAACTCGGAGACGGAACTAACGCCAACCGCTGGCAGCCTGTCCAGACAAATATCCTGACTAATGTTGATGCAATCACGGGAGCAAGTATGCAAACACTTGCATTAAAATCTAACGGAACCGTATGGGGTTGGGGATATAATACCGAAGGACAACTTGGAGATGGGACTACCGATGACCGCTGGCAGCCTGTTCAGACCAATTCCATGACAAATGTTATTGCAATTGCAGGAGGAGGATTACATTCACTCGCATTAAAGTCCGACAGCACCGTATGGGCATGGGGATTGAACGACTGTGGACAACTCGGCATCGGAGGCGATGATGCAGACCCGCATCCCACACCGGAAAAAATAAATACCCTGACTAATATCCTTGCAATCGCAGGAGGAGAGCTACATTCACTTGCTTTAAAGTCTGACAGCACCGTATGGGCATGGGGATATAACGGTAACGGGCAACTTGGAGATAGCACTACTAACAAGCGTTCGCAACCTGTACGGACAAATATTCTGACCGGCGTTATTGCAATTGCGGGAGGGGGCTCACATTCACTCGCATTAAAATCTGACGGGACAGTATGGGCTTGGGGATGCAATTCCGGCGGACAACTTGGAGATAGCACTACTACCCAGCATTTACAACCCGTACAAACAAACATTTTAACCGGCATTACTGCAATTGCAGCAGGGAAAAGCCATTCACTTGCGTTAAAATCCGACGGAACCGTATGGGCATGGGGAGAAAACAGCAAGGGACAACTCGGTGTTAATGATACTGTTGACCATTGGCAGCCTGTCCGGACAAATATTTTAACCGATGTTACTGCAATCACAGGCAGAGGAGACCATTCGCTTGCAATAAAAAATTCTGCAGGAATTGAGAACAGGGAAACAGTCGCTTCTTTTTATTTAAATATTTCCACGGTAATATGCAAAAATAGTTTTTATGTTAAATACGGAATACAGAAATCAAAAACGAATGGCGAATTTTCTGTTAGCCTTAAATTATATGACATATCGGGGAAGGTTAAAAAGGTTTTGTTTGAAGATAATTCCCTGTGCGGCAAATACAACATAAATATAAATTTGAGTGATTTTTCATCCGGTGTTTATTTCTTAAGGTTAGATGCCGGCACCCGTTATATTACAAAAAAATTGGCAATTATTAAAAATTAAATCGCAGTGACAATGGAAAAATTGACAAGTATTTCTTAATTTATATATAATATGAAAATAATTGTTGCAAATTTCTCAAATAAGTATCATATATATCATATAAATAATTTATGAAAAAATTAAATTTGTTTCTCTGCTCACTTTTTGTATGCAACAGTATTGCAACTGTGAGATTATATGCTGACTGGCCTATGTTTGGAAAAGACCCGGCACATACCTGTCTATCATCTGAAAAGGGAAATTTCCCGCCTTTTTCCCAACCGGCACTACAATTTGACTGGGATTCGCTGGATATGATTAATGAGATGTTCGCTTCTTCTCCCGTTATTGGAGATATAGATAAAAACGACACCTGTGAAATAGTGGTAACTGCATCCAAAAGTGGTCACGTATATGTACTAAAAGATTCGATAACAAGAAGTCCCGGAACACTCTACGACACATTAAAACATCATCCTGCAGTATTATGGTCATATAAGATAGGCAGTAGTAGCTGGCTCACTTCTTCCCCTTTGCTTTTTGATATAAATAATGACGGATATATGGAAATTGTATTCGGCGCTCAAGATAAATCAGTATATGCACTCAGCTGGATAGCAAAACAATCTATATGGTCTTTTCCTACTAATGCGAAAATTAGTTACTCATCCCCTAATGCCGGAGATATAGATAAAAACGGTCAACAGGAAGTTATTATCGGCTCTGATGATGGCAAACTTTATGTTATAGATGGTATGACGGGAAGCTTAAATTGGTCATACCAAACCGGCGGGTCTATTGTATCATCTCCTGCAATAGGCGACATAAACGGAGATGGATATGATGAAATAATAATTGGTTCAAAAGACCGTAAAATGTATGCTTTTAATTACATAGGTGATACTTTGTGGACTTTCAATGCAGGGGGGGAAATATGGTCTTCACCTGCTTTGGGATGCCTTGATGGGGATACTCTACCCGATATAGTTTTTGGATGTTATAATAATTATGTTTACGCAATTAAAGGGGAAGATACAACTTCTATTCTCTGGTCATACCCTACATCTGGTCCAATAGAACACCAGTCCGCAGGACTTGCAGATATTGATAAAGATAACAAGCTTGAAGTTATCATAGGAAATTTTTTAAGTAATCACTTGTATGTGTTAGAAGGAGAAGATGGCTCAGAAAAATGGATAAAGGATATGTCCTGGATAGTTCCATCTTCGCCGGCTATTGCAGATATAGATAACGACACTGAACTTGAGATAATTATGTCCATACATGATGGACTCTGCTATGCATGGAATCCTGATGGTAGTGAACAATGGAGTTGGGGATATCCAAGTGGCAACCAGGATGGGCCTATAGCCATAGGAGATATCGACAGTGATTCTAAGATTGAAATTGTAGGAAGTGACATTGCAAAATCTAAAATCTTTGTTCTTGGATTTCCTCTTCTTGATACAGTTCCTCACGCTATAGAAGAAAATTCAAATATTAAAACCCCTTCGACTACGCTCAGGGCAAGTCAAAATCCTTTTATTACTTCAACAACTATTCTTTACTCTCTACAAGAGTATACAAATATAAAATTAACAATCTGTGATGTTTCCGGCAGAGTTATGAAAACACTTGTAAACGAAAATAAACAAGCCGGAAATTATTCTGTAACCTTTTCCGCTGAAGATTTGCCTCCGGGTATTTACTTCGCAAAACTTTCTACTCCTACCCTGACAAAAGATATTTGTAAAAAACTAATATTATTAAGATAACCATCTACAAATAATATCAAAAATTAGATAGCAAAAATACAGATTGACCCAACTTGCCAAAAAAACTGCAGACGCCCTGTAAAAAAAGTTTGCCAAAACGCTTATTCTTGTTTATTAAAAGTAATTACTTGTTTGCCGATAGAAAACTATATGCAGAAAACTTTATTCGTCTTATTTCTAAGCTTTATTATCCAAACAGTAAATGCAGAAAACGGAATCATGGTTTACGTCGTTCCTCCCATAACCGACAATAAAATATTGCCTGCCTCTTTTATTTCTTCTGATTATATTTCCAATACAATCTCTATTACCGCTTCTCCCGGCGAATATGAACCGGCAAGTTTTGTCGTTCAGACTCAACAAACTATTCCTTTTCTGGAAATAAAAACATCCACTCTCATAGGAACAAGCGATTCCATTGCTTCCGGTAACATAGATATTAGTGTAGTCAAATGCTGGTATCAAGCCGGCATAGAAATATGGGATATAACTCATAAACTCCTTACCCCTGAGCTCCTGTTAAAAGATGACAGCCTTGTTAAAGTGACCAATGGAAACAATTATCTTAAATTAACTTCCGGGCAATATGCTTTTATAAGCGATACCGCCAACACATCAGGAATTCCGGATGAACCTCTTATTGATAGTTTCCCGGTAAAAGATAGTCCTGTCCTTTTACCTGTTAGCATTGACGGTGGTACAAATAAGCAATTTTGGATTACCTTAAAAATCCATGATAATGCCACTCCCGGAATTTACACAGGTAAAATCATATTAAAAACCAATACCGACACTCTGGAAGAAATCCAACTAAAAGTAGAAGTCTTGCCGATAAAGCTCTCTGAACCTTGTTTAACATACAGCATCTACTATGGCAGTTATCTTGCAGATTACGGGACACTATCAAGAAACGCTAAAAATGAAGAGCAACTCAGGGCAGAACTAAAAGACCTTTTTAATCACGGGATAACCAACCCAAACTTATTTTACCAGGAATCTTTAAGAACCGTTCTGAGAATAAGAAATGAAATAGGTATAGACTCCCAGACCCTTTATTATCTTGGCTTACAAACGGATACTTACGGCGACAGCCTTGATTCCTTAAAAAACGCGGTAACAAACTTAAAAAACTTAGCAACGCCATATGGAGTTACCGAACTTTTTATTTATGCGCCGGACGAACAATATCTGGATACCCCTGACCAACGGGCTCAAATAGACGCAGTTCACCAAGCGGGAGGAAAAGTATTTGATGCGCAATTCAATAACCACGCAGATGCAATAGCTGATGTTTTGGATTTAGCAGTCGCAATTAATTATCCCATCCCTGTGCTAGCCGCTAAATACCATAGCTATGGGCACAAAATATTCTCCTACGCTAACCCTCAATGCGGCGAAGAAAAACCTGAAACATACCGTCGGAATTATGGACTTCTCTTATGGCAAAAAGATTATGACGGTGCAATGGATTTTGCTTATCACTGGAATTTTTGTAACATCTGGAATGATTTTGACTACCTATGTCGCGACCATAATCTTACATACCCTACAATGAATGGAATTGTCGGAACTATCCAGTGGGAAGGATGGCGGGAAGCCGTAGACGATATAAGATATTTAACTACTCTTTTTGATGCGATGAATAATGCAACACACAACAATAAAGATACTACTGCAGCCGGGAATTGGGTTGACAGCCTAAAATCATTGAACCTAAATACGCAAAATCTGGATTCTATCCGTTCTATCATGATTAAGTATATTTTATCTTTTCAAGATCCCGGTACCGATACCATAAAACCCGTTATAAATCTTATTAAACATTCCCCCGTTACCTTTTATGGAACGATGGATATTAGCTGGAATATCGATGAAAGAGCTACAGGACAGGTAGAATATGAAATAGCCCCCCCTGACAGTGACATTATAACTACCCCTCTGGATTCTACGACTGCTTTGAATTCTATGTTTGAATTTAGCCACAAATTCTCAATAACGGGACTTACTCCGGATACGGTCTATTATTTCAGGGTTAAATCCGCTGACCTTTCGGGTAATCTAACCGTTAGCAACATAGATAGTTTTAATACTTACTCATCTCTTTCAATTGCTTTTGTCCCGCCAACCGAAAATGATAACGCCGTTATTAATCATCTGTGGACGGAAATAAAAACTTCCATAACTACCACTTATGAAGCAACCAGTTTTATAGACTGGAACAGAAGCCTGCTCGGTTACTGGAATTTTAACGAAGACACCGGAACAACAGTTACGGACAATGCCACTCATAACAATAACGGAACATTTTATACTACAGATACATCTAATTTCTGGATAAATGGAAGAATAGGCAATGCATTAAAATTTGACGGCAACAGTTATATTGATTGCGGGAATGATTCGAGTTTAAATTGTTCTACCGCAATTACGATTGAAGGATGGATAAAACCCTATGAACATTGCGATACGCCTATCACACAAATTATAGGGTTTGAAGAAAATAGAAGCTATCACTTCTGGCAATGGTCTGATACGACAAATGGCTATAAATGTTATGTGTGGGAAATTTACAACGATGGGACAAGACGATTTATAGATGTGGCTGATTATCTTTTGCCCGTTGACGAATGGACATATATAACTTTACTTTACGATAACGGGTACTTGAAAGTTTATAAAAATGCTAAATTATTTAGTTCGAAAAATGTAGGGGCTATTACCCTGCCCCCTAATATAGGAAACTTAAAAATTGGGAATGCTCCATTCAAGGGAGTTATTGATGAAGTTAAAATATGGAACAGGGCTTTGTCTTTGGATGAAATAAATATTTCATATAATTCAAGTGTGCATAATCTGTTTTATACTTTTCCAGACTTAACCGATGGGAAAACTTATGAGTTCTATGCCTACGCTTCCGATTTGAATGGGGTTTCAGCCAAAACCGAAACAAGGGAAATAACCGTAGACTCTTCCATTGTTAGTGTAGAAGAAATGACGGATACGTTTCCAAAAACCTATGCTTTATCTCAAAATTATCCAAACCCGTTTACAAAATCAACAGTCATTAGTTATCAACTTCCGGCAAAAAGTAAAGTATCTTTAAAACTCTATGACTTATCAGGAAGATGCCTAAAAGAACTTGTAAACAAAGAGAAACTACCGGGTTACTACAAAATAACATTAATCACTAAAAACTATCCTGCAGGCATTTATTTCGCAAAATTTAGCGCAGATACTTATAAGGCAACTAAAAAACTAATCCTGATGAGATAAGTCTTCGTTCCTTTCCTGCTGTTTATTATCCTGTAAATCTTGTCTTTCTATTTCTTTAACCCATATCTTTCTGTATTCTGTTTGTGGTTTATTTTTTTCGGTTCTGTTTTAATCTCTTATGTTCTCTTGAAATCCCTGTCAAAAATTTCTATTGTTTGTCTCTTTTTGCTCTGTGCTTGGAGAGTACTCTGTATATTTATGGGACACCCCCCTGTGGCAGTGACATTTTTCAAAATATTTGTTGCAAAAATCCAAAAACTAACTATACATAATAATATATGAAGAAATTGTTCATTCTTGGATTTATATTTTCAAGTTTTGTTGCAACTACATCTTACTCCCTCACAAAAAACCCCCTTATTCTGAAAGCGTCAGTATATAAACCTAAAGCTGTTTATTTAGTTGATGAGCCGGTCTGGGTAGAATACTTTATTTATAATACGAGTGACGATACCGTATGGGTTAGTCCTATGGTATTATGCGGTAACGGAAACACAACTTTTGAAATTACAACGGGAAGACGTAACACGAAATTATTTGCCACCGGGTGGGATAAAGACCGTAAACATTATAGCAAGGAAAATGCAGGCAACATTCAATTCTGGAAACTATATTGTTTACGGATAAATCCCAGGGACACGGTTTACGGCTTTTATGATCTTACCCTGAATGTCCCTATTGCCAAAGCCGGAACGTATCACTTAAAAAAGATGGCTTTCGAGTCTTTTGCCAGAGAAGGGGATGGAGTCCCGATTTATCCTCCTTTCTGGAAAGGCAGACTGGAAACATCGATAGACTTTATTATTAATATAAAAACTCCCTCGGACAATGAAAAAACGGCTCGCATAATGTTTCGTGAAGCAGATAAAAAATGGTCTATTGACAAATTCGCTCAACTGATAAACTTGTATCCTAACAGTGTATATGCCCCGAAAGCTCAGGTTTATATAATTTATCTTACCAAAAGACAGGTTTCCTCGGGTAAATATTCCGAAGAGGACTTTCAAAAAGAGATTGATAAGCTAACTGCCTCTTACCCTGATTATCCTTATTCCCTCTATTACAAAAACTCCAAAATCTTTATGCAGGACTAAGCATTTTATTCCTACAATCTTAATTCCATTATGATCAAATCAATTTCTATAACAAAATTATTATTTGTTGTCTCAAGTTATTACCTGTCAATTTTTGAAAAAATTCTTATTGACAAAATCACTTTTTTTTGGTAGTTACTCTTTCATAATATATGTCTATCATTGAAGTAAAAAATCTTACAAAAAGCTACGGCTCTTTCAAGGCAGTAGATAATATAAGCTTTGAAGTAGGTAGTGGCGAAATTGTCGGTTTTCTCGGACCTAACGGCGCAGGCAAAACTACTACCCTGCGAATCGTAACGGGCTATTTCCCGCCCACCGTCGGTACTTGCAAAATTATGGGCTTTGATATAGAAAAAGACCCGATACCCGCAAAAACCAAAACAGGATACATACCGGAAAATAATCCCCTGTATAGCGAAATGAAAATAATGGAGTACCTCGCATTCATCGGTCAATTACGAAAAGTGGATAAACTTAACGACAGAATAAAAGAAGTCGTCGCTATATGCGGACTTAAAAGCGTTATCTCAAAAGCTATAGGCGAATTATCTAAAGGCTACAAACAAAGAGTAGGACTTGCTCAAGCTATAATCCACAACCCGGAAATCCTTATTATGGACGAACCTACCGAAGGCCTTGACCCTAATCAAATAGTAGAAGTAAGAGAACTCATCAAAACACTCGGTGAGAAAAAAACAGTCATAATATCAACTCACAGATTGTCCGAAGTTGAAGCCACTTGCAAAAGAGTCATAATTATAAATCGTGGTAAAATCATAGCCGATGCGCCAAAAGACGAAATGCATAAACTCGCAGCCGGCAAAACAATCGTCGAATTGGAACTCAAAGCGCCAAAAGATAAAGCAATGGCCGCCATCAAAGAAATGGCAGGAGTTAAAAACGTAAAAGCCACCTCGAGCCAGGGCGAAACAACTCAATACGAAATAGAAACCGACCCGACTATAGATATGAAAGAAACAATCTTCAAAACCTGCGTATCTAATAACTGGGTAATCGTCGGATTACAACAAAAAACAGCTTCTCTTGAAGACATATTCAGGGAACTAACTAAAGAAAACTAAAAAACAAACAATGAGAGACGTAAAAACTATATTCTGGAAAGAATTCAGGGGATACTTTAATTCGCCGGTTGCTTATATCGTAATCATAGCATGGCTTATTTTATCAGGCTGGTTCTTTGCTGCAGGGTTGTTCGTTTCAAACCAGGCGCAAATAGCCAGTTTCTTTGACCTCGCTCCTTTGTTTCTCTTATTTATAATCCCGGCTACCTGTATGCGACTGCTTGCGGAAGAAGAAAAACTCGGGACAGTTGAACTGCTTACAACTATGCCCTTGCAGGATTGGGCTATTATCACGGGAAAATATCTTGCCGCTTTTGCGGTAATAAAAATCGGAATCTTATGCACTCTTATATACCCAATTTCAATAGCATTTTTAGGAAAACTTGATTGGGGAGTAGTTATAAGTTCTTATTTTGGGTTGCTTTTACTTGGCGCGGGGTTCTGCGCAATAGGAATATTTACCTCATCCGTTACAAAATCACAAGTCATAGCTTTGATTCTCAATATCGTAATTTGTTTCGTGTTCTTTATTCTCGGAAAAGTATTAGGAACTATGTCTTCCGGACTTGTAACGATATTTCAGTATTTTGGTATTGATTACCATCTGGAATCTATGGGTATAGGCGTTATTGATTCAAGAAGTGTAATCTATTTCCTTTCAATGATTGCATTTTTCCTTTGCTTCACTTTTTATTTCTACAGGAAAGCAAAACACAGAATATTATCGGGAGTAAGCGTTACGATATTGCTGGCTATAATAATCGTGGCAAATATACTTTCCTATAGAATATTCGCAAGACTGGATTTAAGTTCCGGCAAAATATATTCTCTTTCAAAAGCATCCGTGCAAATGATAAGAAAGCTTGAAGACCCGGTTATAGTCCGCGCATATATGACGGCTAAATTACCTTATCCTTATAATACAAGAAGCAAATATGTAAAAGACTTATTATCCGAATATAAAGTAAAATCGCGCGGCAAATTAAAATTTGAACTTATTAACCCATCCGACCAGGACAAAAAAATAGACCAGGACAAAAAAATGGATGCGCAAAGAGCCGGCGTTTATCCTTTGCAATTCCAGGACAGGCAAGAAGCAGGAGCGCTTGCAATTAAAGAAGGTTATATGGGACTTCTCTTCCTGTATGGGGACAAAAAAGAAGTTATCCCTGTGATAGAAAACTTTGGCTCCCTGGAATACGACATCACAAGCAAAATTAAAAAATTAACAGAAACATCTCAAAAATCTATCGGGTTCACGAAAGGACATAACGAAGTGCAACTGGATGAAAGACTAAAACAGGAAATCCAAAAAAGATATTTAGTTAGCGATGTCAACATAGATTCAAACGATGTGTCTTCAAATTTATCGACACTTATCGTCCTCGGACCAAAGGGAGAATACAATGATACGGCACTCCAGAGAGTAAAAAATTTCCTTGATGCCGGCAAATCTTGCGGATTCTTCCTTGATATGATGAATGTAAATACCGAGTATTTCTTTGCTTTCCCAACGAAAACAGGATTTGAAAAGCTTTTACCAATTTATAATATTACCTTGAAAAACGGGCTCGTACTTGATTATCAAAACCAGATAATTGGAATTACATCGCAAAGAGGCAACTTCAGAATGCAAAACCTCGTTCCTTACCCATTCTTCCCGAAAGCTACAGACCTTAATAAATCCAATCCAATCGTGAGAGAGCTTGAAGCTGTTGTCTTACCTTTTGTAGGAGCAATAGCCGGCGGAACTCCGTTAGTCAAATCTTCTCCAAAAAGCTGGTTAAAGCCGGACGTAAAAACAGTTAATCCTATGGAACAACAAATCCCGACGCCTGCCGAAGAAAAAGGCCCATTCAACCTTGCAGTAACAAATGAGAAACCAAGATTTATAGTGACAGGGTCTTCAAAGTTTGCAGAAGCTAATTATTTGAGCGCCGCAAATGTAGCATTCCTGTTAAATACGATTGACTGGCTGGTAGCAGATGAAGAACTCATTGCTATAAGGTCAAAAGGAATAGCCGAAAGGCCATTAAAAGATACCGGCAAGGGTGCTAAGATGGCTATTAAATGGATAGATACTTTATTGCCTTCTTTAGTTTTGATAATTATAGGTTTTGTCAGACTCCGTAAAAGAAACAATAGGATATACGAAATATGAGAATAATCTTATCTCTGGAATGTGAAGAGTGTAAACGTAGAAACTACACCACTACAAAAAACAAGCAGAAACACCCGGATAAAGCTCTGTTCAAAAAATTCTGCCCCTGGTGCAACAAACACACTAATCACAAAGAAACAAAAGCATAGTAAAAAGCTTTTGCTGGAATTGTAGTCTTCACCTGCTTGGCCCGCCCGACGCGGGGAATATTAGTCCATAAAGGAAATACATATATTCTATTTTTTTGATATTGAATTTATGTTATTTATAAACTATTTCTTGTAACATTCACACATATGTCTGCTCTTACCGATATTACAAATATAGTCCTAAAATCTCCTGCATTTATACACGCTGCCACCCAAGCTACCGTTTCCGGATTACAGGGCGGACTGAAATCGCTCTTTATCTCTTACCTAGCATCCCGACATAATGCCGTCGCCGTTATTACCCATTCACCCGATGAACTAACTGAAGATATCTTATGCTGGTGCAAAAACAACCCGAAATTTAATGCCTTAAAAATATACAATCTGTCGGACGAGTTTGCATTACAATCGGCTATCCCTGCCCTGCTTGATACTCCTCCAATGTCCATCTTTGTTACTGCACCACGCAACGACTTGCCCTCACCGGATACTCTCAGACAATCTCTTATAAACTGCGATCTTGATAAATTCCCCGATATCAATGGAAAATCTCTAAGTATGATGGAGTTCTCAAATAAGTTAGCGGAGTTCGGGTTTACTTTCGTAGATACCGTAAACAATCCTACGGAATTCGTTAAAAGAGGCGGGATTATTGACCTCTGGCCCGGCGGAACGATATACCCCGTGAGGCTTGAGTTCACAGGCGACGCCATAACAAGTATCCGCGAATTTGACCCGCTCAGACAGGTTTCCATATCCAAACTGCAAAAACTTATTATCTCCCCACTAAATATTTCAGACGGGAATAATGAAAGTCCGCAAACAGATGAAAGAGCGAACTGCAACGGGCGACTCAACGAGTCTCCCCTACAAAGAGAAAAAGAGGAATGGTCACGACCATTCCCTACGGATGAGGACGGGAAGCAAATAAACAAAAGGGCGAACAGCAAGCCCCTACGAAAGGAAAAGGAATGCGCCACAACACGAGAAGATAAAACAAAAGCCTCTTCCGGGAATATTATGCAGTATTTCAAAAGTCCCGATATTCTCATTGTTTTTGACGGGATTTCCGATAATAAAGAACCCGTACCTAACAAGACCGTTTATATAGGAGACGGGATTTCCGTTGGAAGCCTATCAACTTATAACGGAAACTTTGATATATTTAAGGATACTCTCGAATCACTAAAAAATTACACCAAATTTGTCCTGTGTGAAACCGAATCCGAAACCAAACACATAGCTTCGCTTTTCCCCGAACTTGAAGTCAGGATTTCAAACCTTCCTAACGGCTTTATTCTCCCGGATGAAAAACTTGCAGTATTCACTTATATGGATATTTTCGGCAGGAAAAGAAAAAAACGGGAATACCATCCTTTCAAAGATAAAGGCGTTGCAATACAGGATTTAGAATCCCTGCATAAGGGAGAGTTCATCGTCCATATAGACTACGGAATCGGCGTGTACCAGGGAATTACAAAACTAAAATTCGATACGATAGAAACCGACTGCCTTTTTATAACTTATAAAAACGGCGACCTGTACGTTCCCATAGACAAATTCAATTGCATAGAACGCTGGGTAGGCGACACTGCCGTTTCTCCTGACCTTACCGATTTAGGTTCAAAGAGCTGGGAGCAGCGCAAAAACCGGGCTAAAAAGGCAATCCACGAACTGACAACCGAACTTATCGCGTTATACGCAGAAAGAAAAATTTCAAAAGGACATAAATTCGCCCCGGATAACCTCTGGCAGAGCGAACTCGAATCAGGCTTTCCTTACGAAGAAACGCCGGACCAGTTAAAAGCAATCGTCTCTATCAAACAGGATATGGAATCCGAGTTAACAATGGACAGACTTGTATGCGGGGAAGTCGGCTACGGCAAAACCGAACTCGCGCTTCGCGCGGCATTCAAAGCAATTATGGATAACAAGCAGGTGGCAATACTGTGCCCGACAACCATACTTGTTGAACAGCATTATCGAACATTCAAAACAAGAATGTCCCCGTTTCCGGTAAATATTGCCCAGATTTCCCGTTTCCAGACTCCAAAACAACAGAAAAAAGCCGTTGCAGACATACATTCGGGCAATGTTGACATTCTAATAGGAACTCATAAGTTACTCGGAAAAACCATACATTTTAAGGATTTAGGATTGTTAATAATAGACGAGGAACACAGGTTTGGAGTCTCCCAAAAAGAAAAATTAAAAAAACTAAAAAAGAACGTTGATATTCTGTCTTTGACCGCTACGCCTATTCCTCGGACCCTTTATATGGCTCTGACGAATATAAAAAACTTATCCCGTCTCGAAACCGCTCCTGTCGGAAGACAACCTATTATAACCCGAGTCGCTTCGTTTGACAGAGCGCTTATCAAAAACGCCATAGAATCCGAAATCTCAAGAGGCGGACAGGTCTATTTTGTGCATAATCGTATCAGTTCTATATACAGCATTGCAAATTTTATACAAAAATTGTCTCCGGATTTCAAAATCGGTATCGCTCACTCCGAAATACCGGCAAAAGAGCTGGAACTTATTATGTTAAGATTTTTTGAAAAAGACATTAACATACTTGTCTCTACTGCAATAATTGGTTCCGGTATTGACATCCCGTCCACAAACACCATAATAATAAACAGGGCGGACAGATTCGGTCTGGCAGATTTGCACCAGTTGAGAGGGAGAGTTGGACGTTCGCAAGAACACGCATACTGCTGGTTACTCGTTCCCGAAAATATAACTCCCGATGCAAAAAGAAGGCTGCAAGCCATTTCAACTTATTCGGAACTTGGAGCAGGGTTTAAACTTGCCCTGCAAGACCTTGAATTCAGGGGAGCCGGAAACTTACTCGGCAGGGAACAGCACGGGCATATCTATTCTATCGGATACAAACTTTATGAAAAATTACTTGAAGAAGAAATAAATAATATCCATTCCAAAAATCAACCCGATAAACCAATGCCTTTGAAAAAACTGGAACCGGAAATCCGTATGAACGTGAACTGCTTTATCCCAGAAGATTATGCTCCTTATAACCAGAAATTCTTGCTATATAAGAAAATCTCAAATATAATTTCGTTTGAAGAAATCACCGGTTTTGAAAAAGAACTGGTTGATAGGTTTGGGCCTATTCCGGGCGAAGTAAAGAATTTATTGGAGTGTACTCACATAAAACTTCTTGCCATAGAAAAGGGAATTTCAAATATCACAAGCAAAAAATCTACCCAACAACCGGGCAAAAGAGAAATAACACTAAAGTTTTTGACTTCGCCGTCCCAAAAATTTCTATCCAATAATTATGTCAAGGAAGTTAAATCTATTGATAATGCTATGGAAGTTTCTCTTGCAGGGGTAAGAGATTTAAAACAGTTAATAACGTTGCTTTCTTCTAACTGAAAAAAACGAGAATTTAACCGCAGAGACGCAGAGCTCGCAAAGAAAAAAAGTTTTTTAGTTAAAAATAACAAAACAGGGAAACTTCTGAATACAAAATTGTTGACACTTCTCATATATTATTGTAAAGATTAAGTAATGAAATTTAGGTTTTTGTTCTGTCTGGTATTTCTTTGTGGCTGCGCATACTATAATACTTTTTATAACGCAAAAGATTGTTATAAGCAGGCAATGGTTTCCACGCCTCCAAATCAAGGGTTGCTCGACAAATCAATTCAGAAATCTGAAAAATTAATCTCTTCTTATCCCAATTCCAAATGGGTTCCTGAAGCGTTGCTCCTTATAGGAAAATGTTTTATGGAAAAAGGAGATTACGACCCGGCTATCCGTAAATTCAAAGAGCTGATAGAATATTATCCCAAAAACAAATTAGTAGACGACGGGCGAATTGAATTGGCACGCGCTTATCTAAAAAAAGGTGATTATATTGAAGCGAAAAATGTAATTAAAAAAGTAAAAAAAGAAAGAATGGAAGAAATAAACATACTTATGGTAGAAACTTATTTTATGGCTCAAGCCTACGATACTACTATAAAAGTTGCAAAAGATAATTTGCCCCATATTCGAAATTCAATTTTAAAATCCAAAACTTATACATTAATAGCGAACTCTTACGATTCTCTTGGTAAATATAAATCCGCCATAAAATATTATGATAAAGCATTTAAGCTGGAGCCAAAAAATTTGCCTGTTGTTCTTGCCATTGCGAATGCTTTTCTCAAGTTAAATAACCCCGAACATGCGCTGGACAGACTTACACACTATAGCGAAGTAATGACGGCAGCCGAACAAGATACGCTAAATCTTGTGATAGCTAAAAGTTATAGAGCTAAAAAAGATTTTACTAAAGCAATCGAAACGCTGGACAAAATAAAAACATCTCCACAGGCAACTTATGATATGGGAGTCATATACGAAGAAGATATACAGAACCTCGAGAAAGCAAAAGAATATTACGAACAGACAAGAAATTCAGGGAGCAGCGAAATCTCCAATGAAGCACTTATTAGGGCAGTTAGGATAGATAAACTATTAGAATACCAAAAACTTATTTCCAAAAATTCTGCTAAAGCGGACAGCCTTTACAAACAAAAAACAGACACACTGAAAATAAAAATGCCCAAAGATAGTTTATCCCAACAAAGTTCTGATACTTTAAAAACCGGCACTGCTAAAGATACTCTATTGCAAAAAATAAGCCCGAAAAAAGATAGTCTGATAGTAAACGTTAACTCTCCTCGCCCGGGATTACCGAGACACAAGAGTCCCCCTAAAGATAGTTTATCAAAACATAGTCTTGACACCCTGGAAATAGTAACAGCTAAAGATAGTTTATCTAAAGAGAGCATAGATACCCTGAAAATAAGAACACCTAAAGACACATTATCTCGGCAGAGCATAGATACCCTAAAAATAAAAACGTCTAAAGATAGTTTGTCAAGGCAAGTCCCCGGCGATAGAAGGAGAACAATGGACAGGGATGGCCTTTTTGGACACATGCCACAAAAAGACAGCTTATCCATTCCAAACATAGGCATTCCAGGAATGGGAGATAGTCTCTTAATGCAAGATGCGGGCATCAGAAAAAGGGAAACAGCAGAAGATACTTTGTTAACAAAAACCATACCGGATAGTTCTAAAGATACCCTTAAACCTGAAGATCTGGGGAAAGCACAATTTCTTCTCGCAGAACTGTTTCTGTTTGAATTCAAAAAAATAGATGATGCCATTAAGGAATATGAAAAAGTAATTACTGATTACCCTGAAAGTGAATACGCTCCTAAAGCCGCTTACTCCATAGGATGGGTACTGGAAAGTGAAAAAAAAGATACAACCGGAGCAATCTCCGCTTACCAAAAAATAGAGGAAAAACTTAAAAAAAATAAACATTCTCCTAAATATATAGAATTAGCTAAAAAGGCAATCTCAAGATTAAAAAATGAAAATTCTAAAGAATGAGAAAATCCGAGGAAATGTTTTTCTCCTTATTGTTGAAGACAAAAAAATAGCAAGTGTTGCAAAACCGGGTCAGTTCGTGCAGGTAAAGCTTAATGCCCCTTCTCCTTTTATATTACGCAGACCCTTCAGCATTCACTGCGTAGAAGAATCTACATTCCATATACTTTATAAAGTCGTAGGTGAGGGGACGAAAGTCCTATCCACTTACAATCCCGACAATGAAATTGATATCCTTGGACCACTGGGAAATGGATTTGAGCTTAATAAAGACGACACCTCTAATTACTATAAAAACGTTTTACTCGTGGCAGGCGGAATCGGAATTGCCCCGCTCTATTTTGTGGCAAAAAAAATAAAAGAATCGGGCGGCACCGTAAACACTCTCATAGGAGCCGCAAACAAAAGCGAAATCTTATGCAAAGAAAATTTTGAAAAACTCGGCACGGTAAATACCAGCACTGAAGATGGCTCCGATGGCATAAAAGGACTTGTAACGGATTTACTGAGAGGCGCGCCTAAGCCGGAAATTATGTTTGCCTGCGGACCTGCGCCGATGCTTAAAGCAATTCAATCTTATGCAAGCACTCACTTTATCCCCTGTCAATTATCATTGGAACAATATATGGCTTGCGGAATCGGGATATGTCTCGGATGCGCAGTCCCGATAAAAAATGGATATAAATACGTATGTAAAGATGGCCCCGTATTCTGGTCTGATGAAGTAAAACTATGAACTGTTATCCATAGGAAGCTTCGTACTCAAAATGGTGAAAATAAATATAAATTATAGGCTTATTGGTCCCAGCAGAGCTGGATACCAATCTCTAAGAGCTTCGCTCAAGAGCTTGGTATAAAACTATGAACATTATATTTGGAATAATCTTTATTCTGCTATCACCCAAGGACTTGCCTGAACGCATTGACAAATCAGGCAACAACCAAATTGACAAAGTAATAAGTAATTATCAGAACATTGAAAGTGTATATGGCAGGATGACAAGATATTACAGTGTAAACGATATTAAAGAACGCTCCACGGGAAAATTCTATTTACGAAAACCGGGCAAACTATACATAAAATACTTTAAGCCGGAACAAACAATAATCTTAAATAATTCCGTATTATGGATTTATTCCCCGGGCAAAAAACAAGCAGTAAAAACGAGTTATTCCGAATTACCGAATATGGATAAAAAATTATCGGGCATAGACATATTACTCAGTTTTAATTTCATAACGGAACTCAAAAAGTCTTTTGACATTACCCGTCAGGACTCCACGCATTTAATCGCAACGCCGAAAGATAACAACAATATAAGTAAAGTTATTTTTGAAATTGACCCGCAAAAAAATGTTATTCTAAACGAAAAAACCTTTGACTATACGGATAAATTAATATATGATACCGATTATAAAGACTGGGAACTTGTGGAAGGGATGTGGTTTCCACAGGATATCGTATCCGAATTTCACATAGACGGGAAAGAGATTAAAGAGAAAGTCAGGTTTAGTGAAATATTTATCAACTATGAAATCGCCGATAAACAATTTAAGTTCGTTGCTCCAAAAGGATTAACAATAATAAACTAATGGATTTATCCGTTAATATTGCAGGGATTGAGTTGAAAAATCCCGTTATACTCGCATCGGGAACTTGCGGATTAGAACAGGCGAAGTTCACTGATTTCAGCCGGCTCGGTGCCATAATTACAAAATCGGTTACGCTTGATTCAAATATTGGAAACCCGCCTCCCCGTGTAGCGGAAACACATTGCGGAATGCTGAACTCGATAGGACTTGAAAATCCGGGCACAGAAAAGTTTATTGCGAATAAACTTCCATTATGGTTAAAGTACAATACTCCCGTAATTATTAGCGTTGCGGGGAAATCCCAGAAAGAATACATAGAAGTAATAGAAATGTTTGAATCCACTCCCGTTTCCGGATTTGAAATTAATGTCTCCTGTCCCAACGTAGAACATGGGATTGAATTTTGCAAAGACGCAAATAATCTTGGCAGGTTGTGTTCGGCAATAAAAAAAGTAACTACAAAACTGGTCATAATAAAACTTTCGCCTAACGTAACGGATATCCAGGCAATCGCCCTTTCCGCAGAAAACAACGGCGCAGATGCTATATCCCTGATAAACACAGTACACGGATTAAAAGTTGACCTTGAAACAAAAAGCGCAGTACTCGGAAAAATAACCGGTGGGTTATCGGGACCGTGTATTAAGCCTGTTGCCCTTTCCTGTGTTTACAAGGTAAGTCTGGTCTGCAAAATTCCGATTATAGGGATGGGTGGAATAATGAATGCGGAGGATGCACTGGAATTTATAGTAACGGGCGCAAGCGCAATTGAAATCGGAACTGCCAATTTCGTCAACCCAAACGCAGGCATAGAAATAATAAACGGGATGGAAAAATACTGCGAAAAACATAAAATCCCGGACATAAAATCCCTCATCAAAAGCAGGAAGTTTTAGCCTTAGCAAAGATAACCCAACCACCCTGCCCAAAAAGAACAAAACTTTTGGACACAGATTAACACAGACAACAAAAGGATACCAGAAAAACAGATTAAAACATTACAGACAAAAAATGATTTTGATATAGATTTCCGCAGCTAAGCTGGGTAACTTAGAGTAATCCGCCTGAGGCGGAAACTCTAGGTAACCCCAGAGAACAAAAAGATTTTTAGCCACGGATAAAAACAAAAAAAAGAGAATATCAACAGGGGTTTTAAGTCTGCCTAAGGTGGAGAAGAATTTCTATGTTATTTTCATCTTTTTCTTTAATTGTGTAATCTTGAAAATCTAAGATTATCTGCGTCCAAAATTCTTGTTTTTTGGTTTTAGACTCTGCACTCTCAACGTCCCTGCCTACCGATAGACAGGTTTTTGTTCTGTGCTATATCTGTTGTTATTAGAACTTTACTTCGGGCACAGCTTGTTCTGCTTCCGGGACTTCGAAATATGCTGCCACTTCTTTATGGAACACCGAAGCAAAGAAACTACCCGGGAATCTCTTTATGCTTACGTTATATATTTTCACAAGTTCGTTATAGCGCATTCTTTCCACAGCAATGCGATTTTCAGTTCCTGAAAGCTCGTCCATTAGTTTATTAAAATTCTCATTCGCTTTAAGAACGGGATAATTCTCGGCAATTGCCAATAACCTTGACAATGCGCCTTCTACCCCCTGGTAAGCTTTCATTTTGTCGGGAACGGTATTTGCTCCTGCGAGTTTTGCTCTTGCTTCCGCAATGTTTTCAAAAACTCCGCGTTCGTGCTCCATATAGCCTTTGACCGTGTTTACAAGATTCGGGATAAGGTCGTTTCTTCGTTTAAGTTGATTTTCTACCTGCGCCCATGCAGCGCTTATCGCTTCTCCCTGCGAGACAAAACGATTGTAGTAGTTTGCAAAAGTCATTGCTACCATTAAAACAAACAACAGAATTACTCCAAAAACTATTCCAATAGTTGAAAATTTTTTCATTTTTCCCTCCTAATATAAATTCTTTAGTCAGGATATATTATATTGGAGTAAAGTCAAGAAAAAACGGAAACAGAGATTCTCACCGCAGAGACTTCCCGCCAAGGCGGGATAAACTCCGCACGCAGAGAACAAAAAGATAAGACAAGATTAAGAGGAATTACAAGAGAATTAAAGAGACGAATAAAATATTTTATTGACGAAAACAAAGACATTGAGTATTGTAAGATTATGACTTTAGCAGAAAAAATTCTTGCAAGAGCGGGCGGCAAAAAAATAGTTACCCCGGGAGAGATTGTTACCGCCAAAGTAGACGTCGCAATGTCCCATGAAAATGCCGATGTTGTCCTTAAAGCATTCCGAGAAATAGGATTGAACAAAGTCTGGGCGCCTGAAAAAATTGTAATTCTTTTTGACCATCGCATCCCTGCAGAATCGGAAAGAACCGCGGCTACCCATAAAAGAGTCCGTGAATTCGTCGCCGAACAGGGAATAACCCACTTCTATGATATGAGATTGGGAATCTGCCATCAAGTGCTCCCCGAAAAAGGACATTCAATGCCGGGACAATTGCTTGTGGGAACGGATTCCCATACCACGACTCACGGCGCATTCGGAACATTCGCCGCGGGAATTGGCGGGACCGAAATGGCAGGTGTATGGGCAACGGGAGAAATATGGTTACGAGTCCCGGAAACAATAAAAATCGTCGTATCAGGAAAATTCAAAAAAAACGTTTCCGCTAAAGACCTTATATTATACATAATCGGGGAACTCGGGTGCGACGGCGCAGACTATAAGAGCGTAGAATTTTGCGGTCCGACAATGGACGATATGAGCATTGCAAGCAGAATGGTATTAAGCAATTTGTCAATGGAAATGGGTGCAAAAGTAGCTTTCTGTCCCGTAGATAAAAAAACAATCGAGTACGTAAGTTCACGTAATACAAATAAGATAGAAATAATTAAACCTGATGACGATGCAAGTTATGAAAAAGTTCTTGAATTTGACGTGTCAGACCTTGAACCGCAGGTTGCCTGTCCTCACGCAGTTGATAACGTCAAACCCGTAAAAGAAGTAAAAGGATTAAAGATTCACCAGGCGTTGTTAGGTTCCTGCACGAATGGCAGGTTGGAAGATTTGGCATCGGCGGCAAAAATTTTAGAAAATAAAAAAGTAGCAGAAAGCGTGCGAATGCTTGTTATCCCGGCAAGCCGGGAAATTTATCTTGAAGCGATGAAAGCGGGTTACCTGGAAACATTTATAAAAGCAGGCGCGTTAATTCTTAACCCGGGTTGCGGTCCCTGTCTTGGCGGACACCAGGGGTTGTTGGCGGCAGGCGAAGTATGCATATCAACGACAAACCGTAATTTCCAGGCAAGAATGGGAAGTGCGGAATCGTTTGTCTATCTTGCATCTCCTGCAACAGTTGCAGCTTCTGCAATCACAGGAGAAATCACAGAAGCACACGAGTAAATATGATAAAAGGTAAAGTCTGGAAGTTTGGTGATGATGTAAATACGGATGTAATATACCCGGGGAAGTATCTTTCCATAACTGCCGACCCGGTAGAGATGGCAAAACATTCTTTTGAAACGGTGCATCCTAATTTTATTAAAGAAGCAAAACCCGGCGATATCGTTATTGGCGGCAAGTTTTTTGGCTGCGGGTCATCCCGGGAACAGGCGGTTACCTGTCTCAAACACTTTGGAATTAAAGCAATCGTTGCAGAATCATTTGCAAGAATTTATTACCGCAATGCAATAAATCTTGGACTGCCGATTCTTGTTTGCAAGGGAATATCCAGCAAGGTTAACCAAGGGGATATTGTTGACATAGAATTTGAAACGGGAAAAATAAAAAACACGACTACCGGCGAAGAAATGCAGGCGACTCCTTTACCCGCTTTTATAATGGAAATTATAAATACGGGCGGACTAATTCCCTACTTACGCCAAACCGCTAAAAAATAAAAATGACATTTCTTTACCTCTCAAATATAAAGACAGACAAGAATGTCTGTCCTACTCTCGAGAAGTCAGTTGTAAGTTGTTTGGGCTAAAGCCCGGAAGGACTGTTTGAGGCTTAGTCTTATACCCCCGCCTAAAGGACGGGATAATTTAAACTTATAATTTATGAAAAGAATAGGAATATTAATTTTGCTTTTATCCGTATTTTCTTATCAAACTTTATTTGGCTGGTGCACGGGAAGAATACAGGGAACGGTAAAAGACTCCATCACAGGCGAACCGTTAAAAGAAGTAAATATCGTAATCAGGAACACGACTATACATACAAAAACCGGCACATCCGGAGAATACTTTTTCTACCAACTTTCCTGTGATGAAGCAGAATACGAAGTTGCAGCCGCCATTGCGGGATACAAAGCAGACTCCAAAAAAATAATCGTTTCGCCGGGAAGCCATACAACTATTGATTTCAGCTTGGTCCCGACCACGATTCAAAAAGGAGACATCGTAACGGGTAATTCTAAAAACACAGAACTATGGGAACATACCACAATATTTACGGATGTAATAGATAAAAAGGAACTCTCAAGACATAATTTTGAAACGGCTGGAGATGCAATAAACTGGCTTACCGGAATGCAAATACAAAGAGGAGAATACGGGACAAAAAGCGTTTGCAGGTATCGTGGGCTTGAACCTGAGCATCTGTTAATATTATTGGACGGGCAAAGAACAACAGGGATATATGATTTAGACCAATATCCGGTAGGAATGATAGAAAGAATAGAAGTGTTGGAAGGTCCTTATGCTAATTTGTATGGAGAAGGAGCGATTGCGGGAGTAGTAAACATTATTCCTACTCTCCCCTGTAATACTAATTTTGCTGAAATTACACGAGGAACGAACAATACAAAAGTTCATAGTCTAAGACAGGGAGTAAAAAAAGATAAATTCGGATATGTCTTTAACTACAGTCAAAGAAGTTCAGACGGAATATATCCGGCGTTTGATAAATTCGATGCGTCCGATTATCGCGGGCAAATAATAGCTAATTTGTCGGAAGCGGAACCAAAAACTATCTCCGAATTGACAATAGAACCGGGTTACTATTACCAAAAGGATGAATACCAATCAAGAGAACACCGGAAATATAATATCAATTCCGTCTGGGATGTAAAGTTACATGAATTCGCAGAACTCAAAACAAGATTCTCTACTTACCAGTATAAACAATCTTATTTATATGGGAGAAAAACAAATGAAATTGTCGGAACAACTGAAGGAGAAATTTATTATACGCGCCTTATACTAAAAGATATGAACCATAACATCTCGCATAGTTCAAGTATGGGATATAGTTTCGCTTACTCGGGATATAATTCAAATCTGTCTATTGATACGTCAACTCTGGTTCATAATCTGTATTTGCAACACGAAATACAATCCTCTTCGTTTACCGTATTAATTAGCGACCGCATTGACAGTTATCATAAAGATGTGCGATTAATGCCTAAAATAGCCATATTGTATGGAGTAGACGAGCCTCTTAAAATAAGAGCAGGACTGGGAAAATCAATTAGAGAACCGGATATGTCCCAGCTTTATTCTAATGAATTTTATACTTATGATAAGGGGGGAATGTATGTCAGGAGTAATGATTCGTTAACTACAGAAAAATCTACGACTTATGAATTAGGCGCTGAATATACGGGAGCAAGCTTTTTATCGGCAAGAATTTCATTGTTTAGATATGAAATTAAAGATATGATAGAATTATATACTTTAACGGAAAATTATCATGATGAGTTCCCATTGAAAAGCTATCGCAATATACCAAACGCTCATATACACGGAGCAGAAATAGAGTTTATTTCACAACCGCTTAGTTGGTTATCGGGAGAAATAAAATATACGGCACTTAACACAAAAAATGAATTAACAGGCGTATCTTTGCCGGACAATATACCTCATAAATCCGCAATCGGACTTTATATCGTAGAGCCTAAATTTAAAAATAGAATAAATCTGGAAGCTGAATATGTAGGTTCTACGGATATTAGTAACTATTTTAGTAATTATATGTTGAATATGAAAATCTCCAGAGATATTACGGAATATGCGCACCTTTTTGTCTCTGCTAACAATTTACTCAATAAACACTACAAAGGGTATGATGACATAATTACTTCGGAATGGTTTGGTGGAATAAGTATAAGTTTCTAAACCATTTTCTCTTTACCCCTTTTTGATTTCAGTATAATTTCATAAAAAATATTGACAAAACGTTAAAATGTTTATATATATAAGTCATAGACAATGGAAGGAATATGAAAAGATTGTGTTTTGGGATATTTTCAGGAATAGTAGGTATAGGCATATTCCCGTTTAATTCTTACGGGATGCAGAATCTTAAAATAAACAATGCTAATTCGGCTACGATAACTACTGCCAATACGTTCCATATAACAGGAGAGTTTGAACCCGGCAGTCATATTGCAAAAGCGACTCTTTATTACGATGCAAATGCTAATGGAACTTTAGATTCAAACGAACACTGGATATCAAAATTCAAGTTGATAGACGGGAACTTTGACGATGAAGATGAGACGACAAATGGCTCAATAAATAGAATATGCGACCCTATTACAATGACAGGCGATTTCGTTTTATATGTAGAGGATAATGGAGTATCGGATACCGTATCCATACACGTTCCCCCTATGCCATCTTTATTGACGGTATCCGGCGTAGTAACCGAACCGGCAAACACACCGAATATTTGCGTAACAGCAATGTTAGCGTTAGACGCGGAAGATAAAAGAGAATGTGTATATTGCGATTTCACGGACAGCACGGGAGCGTATTCAATAGCCTTCCCGGAAGCTTTAAGAGATTCAACAATGTGGTTCTTTGCAGGAGATGTACTAGGGATTCTACCCCGTAATTATATAAGCAGTCCGGCAGTAGGTGTTTGGATTGCAGAGGCGCAGACAAGAGACTTAGCAATGTACAAGTTATCTTTGGATACTACATACACAACAAAACAATATACTGTAGTATTTGGTGTTTTGAGAGACGATATAGGCAATCCCATTACAGAGCCTGTTCACATAAGAGGAGGATTAGCGGGATCGTCTGGATCTTATGGCGTATTAACAACAACCGATTCGAGCGGATATTACAATTATATTATAAGAAAACAGGGACCTGCATATTATCTCACAGAGACAATTATTGCAAACCAGTTTTACCCCGAATACCTTAATCCTTTACGCAGAATAGCTACTTTTATGGTTGCCCCCGTACAAATAACTAATAACCTAACTGCTTATCGGACAACGGATTCTATTCGTGGGTTTGTTTACAAAGATGGGTATCCATATAAGGGCGCACAGATTGACATCGGAGTTATTGAGCCTAACTGGGCATCGGCAGGAACATATACAAGAACTTACAGCAATGGTCGTTATACGGCTTATATTAATGGGACATTCATTACTTATTCCGCAAAAATCTCATCTAAAAGTATTCCAAATGGCTATAAAGTAAAAGAAGAGAATGGCGTAACAGCCAGCCCGGGAAGCGCCGGAGTAAATTTTCATCTTATAAAAACATCCGTAGAAGAAACTCAGAGGATAAAAATCAAGTGTCTCTCTATCCAACCTAATCCGTTTATTCAAAAGACCGTTATCCGTTACTCCTTAATCGGAACACATAACAATTATAAAATTGACAACTCAAAATTAATGATTTACGATGTATCAGGTAATAAAATTATGGAACTTGTACCGGAATATTCGAAGAATGAGAATTCTTATTCTGCTTTGTTACCAACCAATAAAAAAATGCCGGCAGGAATATATTTTTTAAGAATCGGGAACTTTAATCCGATGAAACTTATCAAACTTAAATAAGGGGGTGCAGGAAAACATAATTGTCAAAGCATGAAAAGATAAAACAAGTAAAAAAAGGGGGAAAGATGAAAAGACTTTGTATGAAAAAGGTGGTTTTGTGTTTAGGCGCCATAGCATTATTCTCATTCAACACCTATGCTATGCACAATTTAAAAGTAAACAACTCTACCTCGCTAACAGTAACAACCTCAGACACTATTCGTATAACAGGGAACACTGAATCTAATGGCGCATCAGCAAAAGCTGCTCTTTATTATGATGTAAATGGAAATGGAACTATAGATGGAAATGACCATTGGGTATTAAAGTTCAGATTAATAGATGGTAATTTTGACGATACGGACGAAGCCAAAAACGGAACAATAAATATAACACGAAAAACTTTTACAATAACGGGTCATTTTGTTTTACGTGTTGAAGATGGTGGAGTATCCGGAACCGTTGCAATACAGGTTAATCCTATTTCTTCTTCTTGTTCCATCTCGGGAACAATAACTACACCGGCAAATACCCCAAATATATTTATAGGAATAATGGATACAATATATGACGAAGAAGTATTATATGGAGCATTTACAAATAGTTCGGGAGCTTATTCAATAGTTTTACCGGCTGTTTTTAAAGACTCTACAGTTACAATGTCTTCAATGGATTTGGCAGGCATAGTTGGCCGTAATTACATAAGTAATCAAATAATTCCTTTTGAAGTTACAGGAGTAATGACAGGTAAAGACCTTGCGCTTACAAATCTCACTAATGATACTACTTTTGTCTCCGGAACTGTAAAGGATGATGCCTCAAATCCAATTCCCGACACTTTCCAGATAATAGGAGGTGTATCGGGAACGCTTGGAACATTTGGCTTATTTACAAATACCAACTCAAGCGGATACTATAATTATATTATAAAGAAACAAGGCCCCGCATATTATCTCACAGGTGCCAACCTTCAGGACCAGTTCTATCCTCAATATTTAAATCCTTTATACAAAAATGCTACTTTTTATGTTGCCCCTTTATCAATAACTAATAATATAACTGTTTATCGGGCAACGGACTCCATTTGTGGATTTGTTTATAAAGATGGACTCCCCTATAAAGGAGCACAAATTGATATCGGAGTAGCCTATCCTACCGGACTAACCGCAGGAACATACACAAAAACTTACAGTGATGGGCATTATACAGCATATGTCAGCGGCGCATTAACTACTTATACTGTAGGCGTTGCCAAAAAAAGCATACCTGTCGGTGACACGGTTGAAGAAGGTCCTAGCGTAAATGCAAGTCCAGGTGCAACCAATGTAAATTTCCACATCAGAGTAGGGATTGAAGAATCAAATAAAGTTTCTATATATCCCATTATAATTCAACCGAACCCATTCGTAAACAATCTAAAATTTGAATTACCCCATCAAAAAATGGCAGGGAACTTATATATTTATGACATTACCGGAACCCAAATAGAAGCGCTTATTCCAACATATTCTTCTAACGGCATATCTTTTAACCTGTATACAAATAGCAAGAAAATGCCTGCAGGCATATATTTCTACTCCCTCAAAACACCAAATAGAACCTATGAAGGGAAACTCATAAAAGTACATTAATTAACAAAAAGTACAAGGCGGGCAAAAAAATTGCCCGCCTTGTTTTTAAGGAGGTACTATTTAAATATTTATGTTTTCCTTTGTCAAGTAATACAAACCCGTCTAACTATTTTCAACAGGAGGTAGCATGAAAAAACAGTATTTTCTTGGTTTATTTCTATTAAGCTTTATTATAATATTCTCTCCTCAAGTTTATGCTGCCGGCTACAACACTGTATATGTTGATTCTGCGATTGGCAGTGATAGTTTTGATGGGTCGGTTTCCATTCATCAAGGTGGAATTGCCGGACCAAAAGCGACCATTCAGGCCGGCATAAATGCAACAAATTCCGGAGGAATTTGCTTTGTAGCGAAAGGAACTTATCATGAAAACATTGTTCTAAAACCAGAAGTACAATTAGTAGGCGCAGGGCCTGATTTTTCAGTTATAAGTTCTCACGGCACAGTTATAAAAGGTGGGAACCCCGTCCAAGGAACTGGAAATACAATTGTCAACGGCTTTAGAATAATAAAAGATGATACTGCCACCTCAACTTTTGGATATTTTGATTCTCTTTATGTTACATTCGTAAGAAATGTTTTTATAGGACATTATGTAGCTATTCATTGTATGAATAATGGACACCCCACTATTCTTAATAACACCATTCTTAATAGCACTGCGCACGGCATAACCTTTGGAACAAATGGAGCGCCAATTATAAAAAATAATATAATTTCCAGCAATACGAATGGCATTTCCTTTTATAGCGGAACTACACCTCTAGCAGACATAGGTTTTAACGACTTGTGGAACAATGGCATGAACTATAATGGCTATGGGTTTCAAGATACTGTAGGTGCTAAAGGCAATATATCCCAAAATCCTTTGTTCGTAGACACAACCGTAAAAAATTTCCATTTACAACCGAGTTCCCTGTGTATTGATGCGGGAGACCCCGGTTTAGGCAATAAAGACCCCGATGGGACAAAAATAGATATTGGAGCTTTCTTTTTTAATCAGGACACAACTGCTCCATCCGCTCCGGAAAGCCTTACGGCTAACGGGAAAAACCCTTCCACTTGGGCACAAAACCCTGTATTTGAAATATGTTATAAGGCGCCACCTGACTCCAGTGGTATAAAATCAGCATTATATAAACTTGGTTCCGCGCCTACAAGCAAATTTGATACTACCGGCTCATTCCATGAAAAACCCCCAATGTATGTTTCGTCACAACTAGAAGGCACAATTCCTTTGTATGTATGGTTGGAAGATGGCGTAGGAAATATAAATTTCAATAACTATTCCATAGTTTACTTAAGGCGAGACACAACAGCGCCAACAAGCTGCAATATCTATGCCTTACCGGATACAATTACTACACCTAATTTTATAGTTAGGTGGTCAAAAGGTATAGATTCAATGTCCGGGCTTTTGAATTCCTACTGTGTAAAAGTAAAAAACGGTAATGGTAATTGGAATATTTGGTTAGGAAATTATCCTGACACTTTTGCTATATTCAACGGATTAAATAAACATATATATCATTTCTTAGCATATACTTTTGACAGCGCAGAAAATATCGGGCCTGAAAGTTTCCCGGCTTGTAGTACTTTTCTTAATATCTCCAGCGGAGATACCACGGCACCTGTAACACCTGAAAGTTTGGAAGTTGTTACCAGAGATGGTGAGGTGTATATCTATTGGAAAAAAGTAATCACTACCGACTTGAAAGGGTACAATGTTTACAGCAAGACAAACGGTGATTCTATTTTTACCCGTATTAATAGTCATATTATCACGGGGAAATGGTTTCATGATAAATCACTTTTTAATGGCACTAAATATTGGTATGTAGTTACTTCTGTAGACGCCTCCGGTAATGAATCTAACTTTTCTGATTCCATAGCCGCAATCCCCGCTGATACTTTTCCCCCTCGTAGAGTATCTGAATTTAGAGCAAGTCTTTTATCTAACAACGGAGTAAAGCTAAGCTGGGTCAAATCAAGTAGTTATGATTGTGAAAAATATAATATATATTCGGATAACGCATCCGGAACCATTAATTATACTACCCCAATTGCTACGGTTTTACACCCGGACACAATATGGATACATTCCCTTACTATGGATACCACTTATATGTTTGGTTTACGAGCCGAAGATATAAGCGGGCACGAAGAAAAAAATGAAAACGTAGTAGTTACTGTGGGAACAATAACCGATACCAATAAGGTAAAAGTAAGAATCCTTGCTCCTTATTCCGGGAAACGAATAAGTGGGAACAGAGTTACTATTTTTGCTGGAACACTTTTCTGGAAACCTCAATGGTGGCAAGAAATTAAATGTGTACGATTTGAATACAAGTCCGTAGATTCCGCTAACTGGAAACTAGTTCCTTCGGCATATTCTTTATTTACTAATCCTGATTCTTCCTGGCCATATTTTGCTTTATGGAACTTGTCAACTTGCCCCGAAGGAGATTATAATTTAAGAGCCGTAGCAATTGATACATTCAATGTGTCAGATGCTAACCCTTCCGGCATAATAATAACTATTGACAATAAATACCCGGATGAACAGGAATTCTGGGGAATAACAAAAATTGCCGCACATTCAAAACGGGAAACAGTAGAAAGAATGGCTTACAATGTAATGACTCTCGGTAGTGAATCTGAGAATAATATAACACGAATAACTATCCCTGAACTTGCTCTCGAAGAAAATACAAGTCTTGTATGCGTAATAAAAGACCCATCTGAATCGCCACCTTCAAATCCTTATTTATCCACAGACATATTCAGACAAATCTGGCTCGAGAACGGCCAACAATTATTACTCGGCGGACTTAAAAGTGATATTTCCATACCTTATGTAGATACTAATTTGAGTTTCCCGGAAACCTCCTTATGGATTGGAAGATACAATGGCACTAGTTGGGACCCCATAGAATATACAATTGATACGGCATCAAATATTGTTTATGGTAGTTCTAATGCTCTGGGAACTTTCTTCTCTTTGCTAGGCCCGGAGACAGGAGTCGAAGAGACTGATTCGAAAACTGCTATAAATGCTTACAAATTATTTCGGAGTTCGCCAAACCCATTTTCTTACGGCTCAATTATTAGTTATCAGATCCCTATCGAAACTAAAATATCCTTAAAAATATATGATATAACAGGCAAATTGGTAAAAACGCTTGCAGATAAGACTTGTAAACAAGGATATTATAAAGTTCAATGGGATGCCACGAATACAAAAGGAGAAAAAGTATCCACAGGTATTTATTTCTATAAGTTGTCTACCGATAATTTTACGGATGTCAAGAAAATGGTAATAGTGAAATAAATCGAGTCTATTTAGGAAATATCTTTGAGAAACAGGGACAGATTACAATCTGTCCCTGTTTTTATTTACTATTTGAAAGCTAAATCCTTATTACTTTTTTCGTCAATATGTTATCCCCTGCATCAAGACGGATAAAATATACACCCTTGCCTAGTTTCTTACCATCCAATTCAACCCGTTGATACCCGCTTTTTATTTCATCTTTAATAATTTCCCTTATACATCTTCCGCTTAAATCATATACCCTTAACTGCACTTTTTCTTTATGCGGCAGCATAAAATCAATAATTACGGATTTCTTAAAAACCGTTGACAATACATTGAGAGAAAACTCTTTCTGTGAGGTTTCCTCTATGCCGTTGAGATTTTTATAGAGGGTTACATTGAGATTAATTACTTCTTCGTTTTCAACAAGGTCTTTCGTAGAGAAAACCACATACCAGTCATCCTTTGGACAAACAAAACTCACATTCCCGGAATCCACATTATGACTAATTTCAAATGCCTCAAAAGCAGAACCACTCTGGTATGCCGCAAAATTAACGCTATTGCATATAAAAAATTCAATATTTTTTGCAACATCTACGTAATGTCCGTATCTCTGTTGGTAAGTGCGGTTATTCAATTCATTAAAACCTATAGTTTTTCCGCGAATTATTTCCTGGGAAACACCAAAATTAACGTCAATCTTATAAAACTTAGTAGTATCGGTCAAAACACCCTGGGATGCATTTATAGTAGGCTGAATCGTAGTTGCGCCGACCAGAGAAGGACATATCCAGTTATAATGCTGTCCGGCAACGGAATTAGTTATTATCTTTGCATAACCACTACTCGTATTAGGATAACATCCTCTCGGAGTGGCGGTTACGTTGATATAGTAATCTATTCCTTCTCCCAATAAGAAATCTACTCTCCCATCAGAATCAGTAACTCTTTTATCAATTAAGGTAAACTTAGTGCTGTCATAATAATATGAAGTAAATAAATATACTCTCGCTCCATCGAATAGCCGTCCCAAAGAGTCCTGAGCAATAACCGTTAGCGTGCAATGCTGGGAATATCGAGGCGTAACATCCCATGTATAACCATTTCCCCTATAGTTATATACGTCTCTAAATTCCCATCCCCCTGCTTCATAATGCGCAGTAGAATTAACATAATTATTTATAGGTTCCCATCCACGCCAGTCAGTATCGTACCACTCATTCCATGTGTGGTCCCGTGTTACATCGTTAGGGGTACCGGCAGGTATTAATGATGCTCTCGCCGCAGCCGCAGTTACGACTGCCCATTCGCCGCATCTCCCTCTGTGCATATGATATTGTCTAACAGGTTGCCATGCCCTTTCATTAGCCCACATATCGCCTGATGCGGAATTAAATACCATTACATCGTTTACCCACTTTGTGATTTTCCCGATAGCTCCGTTATTATCGGAAACATCGACTTTATTGTTATATAAGATTTTTTCTCCTATGAGTCTATCTTTTAATATCGGAGAAATAGTTCCTGCATATATCGTATCGGAAGGTCCATAACCGCTCCATACTGTTTTTTGTGCAGTGTCGGGATAATTAAAATAATAATCTCTCCAGAATTTTCCGGTTGGCGGAGCAGCTTCTCCTGTGCCGTAATGGCTTGGGTCTGCAGCATAAGGATTTATGTAAAATGGCATTTCATAAGTTATGCCGGGATGCACGATATGCCAGTAATATATATCGCGTGGAATCTCTATTTCAGTCGTGTCCTGGTCATTGTTTGCTATTTTATATTTTGCCGTCGTATAGTCGGAATATTCCACAAGGCGAACATAATCAAGCGCACTGTCATTTTTGTAGATAAGCTTTACATTGTCGGTAAATATGGTAGGATTGCTCATATGATGCTCCAGTACTGCCGAATCAACATTTGCAATTACAAAAGCAAGCTCGTCCTGCCACGGGAAAGGAGTTGCCAAAATAATCGTCCCGTAAGTATTCTGGCACTGAGCGCTCATACGGGCAAAGTTATCCCATAACTGTATTTTAAGCCACTCCGGAACTGCTGCAATTGCCTGAAATACCGTAGAAGTAAGATTATTATCCGGAAGAAATTCCGTTATTCCCGTACTGTCAATTTTTGCATAATAATGTCCGTTGTTTCTTATTCGCCCGCGGAAAGAGCAAGAATCCGTAAAAGACCAATTTTCATCTGTTTTTGATTCCCGTGAAAACAATTTATTCTTTTCCGAGCGCGGGATATTACCCCTAACAACATCTTTCGTTACATCCCCTACCAATCCTGTTGATACAGGATGTTCAACATATTCTACCTTTTGAATAGATCCCATTTGTAAAAACATAAAAAATAATAATGTCATTCTTTCCTCCTATATTATAATTTTAAGATTTTTCAAGAAAACTTATAGCGTAAGGGTGATTTAAATACATAATTTTGTCAAGCCTAAAAATGATAAATGTCTTTATTGCAAAAATCCCTTATAAATTATATTATATTTTCTATCTCTCTCTGCCATTATTTATTTTGTACTATAAGAAAAGGCTTCAAACCATTCCTTTTTTGCAGGAACGAAAAATTTGTTTATCCCTTTATACTTTTGCTTGATAGCGTGTTCCCTGGGATAGAAGATTCATTTTTTAAGTTGACTATTCATATATATGATTTACCATAAAGAACTATGTCTTCAAAAAATATTAAACGGAATATTAAAAGCAACTCTTCGCCTCAAATTCAGCAATTAACATCCCAAATTAATGCATTAAAACGTTATCTTCCGGAAAGAGTTGTAGAAAAAATCCTTTTAAATCCTTCTTCTGCAAAGGTAGAAGGCGAATTTAGATTAGTTACCGTTCTGTTTGCCGATTTATCCGGATTTACACATTTAACTGAAGAATTATCCAAAACAGTTTCTGAAAAAGGCTATACGGCAAGTGGCAAAAAAGGCGCAGAAGAAATAACGGAAATTGTTAATACCTATTTCACCCAAATGCTAAATATTATACTAAATTATGGCGGCACTGTAGATAAATTTATGGGAGATGCAATTATGGTTTTGTTTGGCGCACCAGTATCTCACGAAGACGACCCTGAAAGAGCGATAAAAGCCGCTTTAGATATGCAATCGGCAATGAAACCTTTTCAGAAATTGAAAACATCCCGAGGGGTATTTTCTTTGCAAATGTCCGTAGGAATAAATACGGGATTGGTTGTAGCAGGTAACGTAGGCAGTGAAAAAAGGATGGAATATACTGTGATGGGTGATAATGTCAACCTTGCCTCAAGAATAGAACAACAAGCAAATCCGGGAGAAATTCTAATCAGCAAATCTACCTGTGAAAAAGTTAATGAGATATTTGAAATTAAGCCACTGAAGCCCGTAAAAGTAAAGGGAAAATCTCATATGATTGAAATGTACAAAGTTCTGGGACTTGCACGAAATTATCCTGTCCGACTCAAACAACTTCAGTTGCAAATGGTAGGGAGAACAAGAGAATTAAACTCGTTAAAACAACTATGGAAGGAAACATTATCCGGTAACGGGCAAGTTGTATCCGTAATAGGTGATGCTGGCATAGGGAAAACAAGATTGATTTACGAATTTAAAAATCAGGTTTTTTTACCTTTACCCAAAAAGAAGAAATCACAAAAAATGGAACATCCTGCTAAGGGCATAAAGGCAATTACTCGCCAGGATTTATTATGGCTTGAAGGTAAGGGATTGTCTTATGGGACTTCTATGTTATACTGGACTATTATAGAAATATTTAAAAACTTCTTTAATATATCGAATTCCGATTCTAAAGAAAAAATTAAACAAAAAATTCATTCCAAAATGCAAAGCCTTTCCGAGATGGATAAACATATTAATAAATATATACCTTTTATGTATAATTTATTCTCCATAAAAGAAAAAAATAGCATATTAGACCAACTTGATGCGAAAACCATAAAACAAAACACGTTTGATGCAGTAAAAAGCTGTCTCTTTGCGCAGGCAAAAAAAACTCCCATAATAATAGTTTTTGAAGACTTCCACTGGACAGATGGTGTATCTTTTGAATTATTAAAATATATATCCAGACGAATAGAGAATATAAATATTTTTATTTTGTGCAGCTATCGTAAATCCGATTTACCTGCTCCCGATTTTATCAGAATAGGCGGACAAGCAGGTTTCAGCATTACAAAAACCTTGAAACAGGGAATTGAAAAATACTATAAAGAATTAGCCCTTTCAGAATTATCCGAAACAGAAAGCGAGACATTCAGCAAATTAATACTTAAAACCAATCAATTAGCCGTAGAATTAAAGAAACTTATAATAGAACAATCCGGAGGCAATCCATTATATGTTGAAGAATTATTGAATTCGTTAGTAGAAAATGAGATATTAAAAAAACAATTTGGTCATTGGCAGTTAAGCACCAAAATATCCGAACTTAAAATTCCCGATTCTGTTGAAGGAATAGTAATGTCTCGTCTGGATAATTTAGACGAAAAAACAAAAGATACCCTTCAAACAGCTTCCGTTATAGGCAAAAATTTTCAATACACAATATTGAAAAATATTTACCTGCCAAATGGAACATCCCGCCAAGGCAGCGATAGATTTGATTCTGATATAAAAGAATTAGATAATAGTATCTCGATACTTACAGAAAAAGATATAATATACAAAGAATCCTCATTATACAATTTGCCTAACAGGATAAATAGACCGGAATAAAAATGAAAGACAAAAAAATGAAGCGAAGCGACAGCTCGCCACGACGGCGACAAGAATCCCAAATAAATGGAATATCTCGCTATGGCGACGATTATATATTCAAGCATCCATTAACTCAAGAAGTTGCTTATAATAGTTTACTATTGAAAAGAAGAAGCCAATTACATGGCAAAATAGCCCTTTGTATAGAAACAGACCATAAAAATGAACTTGAAAAGTTTTATGGCTTACTCGCTTATCATTACTCGAACTCCACGGATAAGAAAAAAGCATTACATTATCTTTGCAAAGCAGGGGAACAAGCAGAAAAAATGTATGCAGGGAAAGAAGCTATGGATTACTATACTCAGGCTTTATCTTTGCTTGATGATAACTTGTCGGGATCCTCTCTCGAAAACCTTTTATGGAAAAACATTGAATTAAAAATAAATCTCCTATCCAATCGTGGGACTGTCCATAGACAGTTTTTTGGAAACTATAAAGAAGCGCTTAAAGATTATGAAAGAGCATTAAAATTATCTAAAATTATTAAAAATAAATACTGTGAAGCAATGTCCTTATCTAACATAGGAAGCGTTTTCAGAAGACAGGGAAAATATGAAAAAACTCTTTCTTATTATGAAAAAGCTATGAATATTTTAACCGCTGGCAGGCATTCTAATAAAACGAACAGGAAAGACTACAAAATAATTGCCAGTCTTTTCAATAAGATAGGTGTAGTTTATGATGATATGGGAAATTCGGAGACTGCACTCTCTTTTTATCAGAAAGCCCTTAATGCAAGTAAGAAAATTAAAGATAAACACATTATGGCTGCCACATTAGGAAACATTGGAATTATATACGACAACAGAGGGAATTATGAACAAGCATTGAAGTATTATAATGAAGCTCTTAGTATTGAAACAGAACAAAAAAATAAGCGGGGGATTGCCGGCAATTTTGAAAACATTGGTATCGCGTATAATTTGATGGGAAATTACCAAACGGCATTATCTTATTTTGAAAAAGCTTTTAAGGTGTTTGATGAGATATCGGACAAATCTGAAATAGCCTTCTGTCTTACAAATATTGGAAATGCTTATTATAAACTTGAACAATACACTAAGGCGCTTGAATACCAAAAAAATGCTCTTGAAATAAAACAGGAATTGGGTGAAAAATGGGGAATCGCTAACTCATTAGATGAAATCGGAATGATATATCAAAAATTAGGCAACCTTAAATTAGCTGTTAATCACCATAATCTGGCGTTAAATATAGCGAAAGAAATAGGCGCAAAAGCAATTGAAGCTAATATCCTTATAAATATCGGCATAATTCAATCCCTGCAAATACAAAAGAAAACTTCTTTGCAAAGGAACAAATATGGAACATCTCGCCACGACAGTGATGCTAAAAAACTCATAGAATCAGGCATCGAAATTGCAAAGGAAATAGGCAATCAGGAAGTAATTGAATATGGGAACAATGCCTTAAAAAAACTATGTGCATAAAACTAATATTGCTTCTTGTTGTAAACTCTTCTTTTACCTTTAAATATGAGAATAACTCATACCCGATAGACAATAAAGCCGTTGAAAAATTTTCATATTTTAAACTAACAAGTTTTCAACCGGCACTTAATTTTGATATATCAGTAGACTCTGTTTTCCAACGATATACAATAAAGTACCGGAACAAAAACATTACTTTGGTTAATAATAACCCCTGGATTAAAATTGAAAATGAAGTTGTTAATTCTCCCCTCTCTCCACAAGTTATTGATAAAAATCTTTATATCCCTTTCCCTGTTTTAAATGAATTATGCAAATATTTTCTGGATAAAACCGTTTCCATTGCAGGCAATTATATAGTACTTTTTGGTGAAGAAGGAAGACACATAAAAAGGATTGTAATAGATGCCGGGCATGGAGGCAAAGATCCGGGAGCTTTGGGATATGCAGGATTACAGGAGAAAGCGGTAACTCTTGAGGTTGCAAAAATGGTCGCAGAAAAGCTATCTTCAGAAAATGGCATCAACTGTATCCTTACCCGGGAGATAGACACTTTTATATCTCTCGGGAAAAGGGCTAAAATTGCAAATGATGCTGAAGCTTCTTTATTTTTATCCATACATTGTAATGCCGGAAAACGCAGAAGCGCAACCGGAACGGAAATATATTTTCTATCTCCTGCTAAAACAACCTGGGCAAGAGCAGTAGAAGCAAGAGAAAACGCATCTTTACAATACGAAAACAAAGAAGATCGTAGCGAATTACAGTCTATATTGTGGGATTTGGCTCAAACGGAATTTCTTAAGGAATCTAATACCCTTGCAAGCAAAATAGTAGATGGCATATCGAAATCTAATAATATAATTAACCGCGGTGTGCTACAAGCTAATTTCTGTGTGCTACGTAAAGTTTATATGCCTGCTTGCCTTGTAGAAATTGAATTCATATCAAATCCGGAAATGGAGAAAAAAATGAAAACAGATGAGTTTAAGTCAAAAATCGCGACTGATATTGCAAATGGAGTAAAAGAGTTTAAGCAGTGGTATGAAATGAAAGTAGATAATTAAATATCAAGTTTGTCCTCTGTAAGTATTTTACCTTACGAATATTTGTAAAGCCCGAGAGCGTTATACCATTTATTTAGTTTTTCTATTCTCTTGCTCTTATCCGTAGGAAGAACTAACGGTCTTCCTCTTGCATCTATAATAAGCCCTACTTCTCCACCTTCAATCGTAGCTACAAGTTTTTTCCCATGCCCAGCACCTACATCAAATCCTTTGGTCGGTGTAATTTCAACTTCCTTCTCCCCGGTAAAAGGTATAAGCACAATTTCCCCGAATGACACTTTAACTTCTTCGTTACCTATTTTTATCTGGACACAAGGAGTATCCTCTTTTCCAGTCCCAATAGGCGCGATACACGTTCCAAGCCTTATGAGACAATCCTTATCAAATACTTCTACGGCTGCTTTTTCATTAACCGTCGCCAATACACCTAAATGAGGCATCATAAAAATGGAATCCACAGTTAATTTCGTTAACCCTTCGGGCAAAAATGAATCTATCATCATAAGTGCAGATTGAACTCTCTTGGGAGCATGCGATAAGACTCCGCCGGAACCGATTATCATATCCAAATCCATCATATTAATTAGTGATTCGCCCGTACCTTTTTGGGCAAACGTATCTGAGATTGTTCTTATCTGCTGGACTCCTTTTAATCCTACTGCCATAGTTTTATGGTGTTGAAATGCCAATCTTATAGCTTCGCGTGCAATTGCCTGTTCCATTTTGAGGTCATCGAGAGTCTGCGGAATAGTGGTCGGCCTTATCATTTTATTTCTTATCCTGTTACGTAATTCTTTTTCTGGCAAATCAAAAGGTATCCATCTTGATATATTATCCGTTCCCGTTTCAGCTAATACATTTGATATGGAATAACTCATTCCAAGATTAGCCGATACCGTACGGTTAAATACTGTTTCAAACACCGAAAATACATCCGTAGTTGCTCCACCTATGTCAACTCCCAATACGTTTATGCCCTGTTTCTTTCCAACAAGTTCAACAAGTGAACCTACTGCGCCCGGGGTTGGCATTATTGCCGTATCCGTCCATTCCATTAATTTTTTATACCCGGGAGCATGCGCCATAACATGTTCCATAAACAAATCATGTATTGCATTTCTGGCAGGTATAAGATTTTCACGTTCAAGAACGGGTCTGAGATTATCTACTATTGATAATGCTGCTTTAGTTTCAAGAACTTTTTTGATTTCTTCTCTTGCGTTTTTATTTCCCGCATATATAACCGGCAAAGAATACGTTACTCCAAATCTCGGTCTCGGTTCTGCTGCTCCTATAAGCTCTGCCAATTCTACCACATGAGAAACCGTTCCACCATCTATGCCGCCTGAAAGTAATATCATATCCGGTCTTAATTGTCTCATTATTTCTATTCTCTGGTGCGGCAACCTTCCATCGTTTGAAGCGATTGTTTCCATAACTATTGCGCCTGCGCCAAGTGCTGCGCGGGATGCTGATTCGGCAGTCATAGATTTTACTACCCCTGCTACCATCATTTGAAGCCCGCCTCCTGCCGATGAAGTAGAAACATATATATCTACGCCTTCTTTATCGGATTTACGGGGTTTTATAATTTTTTCGCCATCAAGAATTTTCTTGCCGGCAAGTTCTTCTATTTCTCTTATTGAATTAAGTGCGCCGCGGGTCACGTCTTCGAAAGGTGCTTCAACCGTTGTAGGAGCTTCCCCCCTGAATGCCAACCTGTATTCGTCTCCTATTTTTTCTATAAGGATGGCTTTGGTAGTTGTGCTGCCACAATCAGTTGCAAGTATTGTTTTTAGTTCCATTTTTTATTACTCCTTCGCTATTTTGCTTTTTTTGACTTATTTCTAAACTTTCTATTTTTTGAATTAAATACTCAATGCTACATCTTTTTTCCAATATTTTTCTTATTTTAGGATACATTTCGTTCGGGAATACGCTACCTATTATAGGTTCAAAAAACAACATTGCCTGTGAGCCGATAAAATTCAAGTATTTAACGGATTCCAGAAATGTGATTGCTATGACATCAAACCTGCGCTTTCTTATACCAATTGCAAGATTGTCTAATATTCCCTCTTCTTCGAGAGTTAACGCATCTTCTTCCGGTTGAACTGCAAACGCATATTTCAGTTTTTCACGAATTCCCATATTCTCTATATTTAAGCTTATACTGGCAATATGTCAAGAATAATCTATATTGTAGCTTATCCATTTTTATTTAAATAAAATAATCTTGCCATTAGTCTTAGAATATTTAGAGTCTATGTGTAATACCAACTTGCAAATCTTTTGGATATACAATCAATATTTTCTCTCCCTGTAATCTGAACTTCCTCCTTTTTTCTTGACATAAACGTTTATTTTTAATTATACTGAACACAGTTCTGTTAGATTAACACATTATGAAAAAACTTCAGGATATTTGCTTTGCTTTGTTTTTTATTATTCCACCTCTTTTGGTTATCCCATCTTTTTATGAAGGGTACGGCATCCCGAAACAAATAATAATCTGGTTTCTTATCCCGTTTATGCTCCTGACCTTTTTATCCCGCGAAAAAAAAGAATTTATGCTTTCTACTCCGCTTTTATTCTGGGGATTATTTTTGATATTAAACTTTACATTGTTATGCTTTAACCCAAATAAATACTATGGGCTTGAACGGGTATACCTTTTACTTACTTATTTTGTTTTATTTCTTTCCGCTGTTAATTTTACAGGCAATAAAAGATTTGTTATATTTTCTGCCCTTGCCGGTTTCGGAATAGTCAGCCTCATCGGAGTATTGCAGTATATAAACATTATCCATATTAACTGGGAACAACTGCATTGGGAAAAAGGCTTTGGAAAAAGGGTTTTCTCTACCCTTGGAAATCCAAACGCATTGGCAAGCTATAGCCTTTTGTTTTTACCGTTAAGTATGATTTTAAGTCTGAGTGAGACACGAACAATGCTCAGAAATATGTTTTCAGTGATTTTTCTACTTGGGTTTGCATGCCTTCTTTTTACAAATTCCTGGGGAAGCTGGATTAGTTTTATAATCGCTACCCTTATCAGCATAATCTTCTTTGCGAACATCCTTGACAACAAGGCAAAAAATAAAATTAAATTATATAAGAAAAACCTGTTCTTTGTTTTAGCAGGCATACTTGTAATAATTTCCCTTTTTGTTTTAACAAAACGTAGCAAAATTATGGGCGAGCCAACTGGAGCCATAGCAAGAACTCTTTTGTGGGAGACATCTTTCAGTATGGCAAAAGACAAACCACTGACAGGTTTTGGTCCTAATGGCTTTCTTTATTATAGCAATAAACACCTGAGTAAAATAGAAACCAAAGAAAAATACGACAAGTTATGGCTTGCCAATCCCAATTTTATATTAAGAAATCCCGGTTATCCTGAAAACGAATATCTTACGATTCTTGTAGATACGGGCATTATTGGAATAGGATTATTTCTATTTTTTATAATAAGTTTAATGTCTTCTTTCAAACATACAATCAAAGAAACGCACAGTTTTGACAGGTTGCTTGCAATGGGAGTATTTGCAGGTGTGGTAGGCATTTTCATAAACAGTTTAATTGATATTCCTTTTAGCGAGTGGACTGTTGTAGGAGCAATATTTTTTGTTCTGATTGGTCTTACCTGCGAAAAGAAAACCGCTTTTCTCGTTGAGACGAATTCACCATCCGATGGCAGAAAAATCAAACTATACAAACAATTTTTTACATTATGTATTTGCCTTATTTCTTTGTTTTTTATTTCAAAAGGATTTCGCACTTTAATGAGCGATATTTATGTAACCAAAGCTACATTGACCACGAATAAAAATAAAGAATCCGCGCTTACTTATTATCAGAAGTCTATAAAATTCAGCACCTTATCCCATACTATATATTCGGATATGGGACAAATCGCCTACAAACAAGGCGAATATAAAAAAGCAATCGAATATTTCAACAAATCAATTGCGCTTCTTCCTTTTCACGAAGCGCTTTATTATAATTTGGGAAACGTATATCAAAGTATGGGAAATTTTAGCGCAGCAGAATCTTCTTTCGTATGCGCCTTAAAACTTGAACCGCTTTATTCTTCGGTATATTCAAAACTTTCTTCTTTATACAGAAAAGAGAATTTACCCGATAAAGTTTCTCAAACGCTTATGCAAGGAATACATTATTTGCCGGACGATGCCGCATTAAACAATGAACTTGGCATATGGTATGCGGGACAAAAAAATACAAAAGAAGCACTTCGTACTTTCGAAAAAACTCTTATCCTTTCAAGATACGACCCTATAATATGGTATAATCTTTACCTTTTAACAAACAGAACTAATACTATCTCCGACACGAATCAACCAAATTTTATGGACATAAACGGTTTTGAATGGGTTACGAATATGTTTGAAGAAAATCGCAACAACCCGGAATACATAATCAAAGAAGTGCTTGCAAAATATCCCGATTACCCCGATGCCCTTTTATTATATGCAAAATATGCAATGAAAAATGACGATGAGGAAGCTTTAAGAATATTAAAAAAAGCTTTTGCAATAGCTCCGAATCTTAATGCAAAAGATATGCTTATCCCTTTGCTGAATAAATATGATATGGTTCAAAGAGCAAATACTTTGCTTTCATTGGCTGCAAAATACTATACCAACAAGGATTTTAAAAGCGCAGAATACAGCCTTTCGTTGGCGCTTGAATATAACCCTATTTTAGCAACTGCATATTTTAATTTCGGAATACTTTTAAGACAAAAGAACGATTACGATAAAGCAATAATAGCCTGGCATAAGTTTATTGCGCTTGACCCGAAAAATAAAGACGTCCCGGGCGTAATGACAGAAATATCAAAACTATCTGATATGTAGCTTTCTAATAAAAGGAGAAAATATGAAAAGAATTTATAAACTTTTTATGGGTTCATTTATTGTTGCCCTGATAACGGGAAATGTTTTTTCAAATGAAACGGTTGTAAACAAAAAAGATTTATTGGTTAAAGGGAATAATACTTTTGCGCTTGAGCTTTATGAGAATTTGAAAGGCAAGGAAGGCAATTTATTCTTTTCCCCATATAGCATTTCAACTGCATTAGCAATGACTTATGCCGGTGCAAAAGCGAACACTCAAAAACAAATGGCAGAAGTTCTGCGTTTCAACTTATTAGATTCGACAAGCATACACCCGGTATTTAAGAATTTAATTTTTGAAACCCAGAGTAAAAATAAAAACTACCAGTTGAATATTGCCAATGCTTTATGGGGACAAAAAGGATATAAATTTCTCAACAAATTCATCAAAGTTACAAAAACTAATTATGGGGCAGGATTCAAAAAAATTGATTTTGGAAACACCGAATCGGCACGCAAAACTATTAACAACTGGGTTGAAGAGCAAACTAAAAACAAAATCAAAGACCTTATTCAACCGGGAATTCTTAATGCTAATACCCGCCTTGTTCTAACCAATGCAATTTATTTTAAAGGCAATTGGATTAATGAGTTTGATGAAAATGAAACAAAAGAAGCTCCATTTTATATAAACCCGGAGAAAAAACTTCAAGTACCGATGATGTTTAAAAAAGAAAATTTTAATTTTATGGAAACCGATAAATTTCAGGCAATTGAATTGCCCTACAAGGGCGATGATTTATCGATGTTTGTCTTGTTGCCCAAAAAAATTGATGGACTTGGCGAGGTGGAAAACTCGTTTGTATTAGACAGTTTAAATAAGTGGATAGAAAGTGTTCAGAATCAGGAAGTCAAAATCTATTTTCCAAAATTTAAAATGACTTCGGAATTTAGCCTGGCAGAAGTCCTTAAATCTATGGGGATGTCTGATGCTTTCTCTTTGCCGCCTGCAGATTTTTCAGGAATGAACAAAAAGAAAGAATTGTTTATTTCCGCAGTAATTCATAAGGCTTTTGTAGATGTGAACGAAAAAGGCACTGAAGCAGCGGCCGCAACTGCTGTAGTAATGACAAAATGTTCAATGCCCACACAACAAACTCCTGTCTTTCGTGCAGATCATCCTTTTATATTTTTAATCAGGGATACTCGTTCAGGAAGTATTTTGTTTATCGGCAGACTAACAAATCCGCTTAAATAATATACGCACGGTATGTTCAGAAGGAACAAATAGGGGTTAGATTTGGTTTAATTAACTGCCGGAGTTTATTTCTTCTTTGAAGTCTTTTTCCCTTTTTTAATTGAAGGAGATTCTTTTGTTGAGTCAGATGGTGTTGTTATAGCAGGTGTTGTTTTTAGAGAATCGGAATTTTGTACGCTTTTTGTTTTAGTTGACTTTGAAGTATTGGATTTTGTTTTCAAAGAATCCAAAACCTTTACACTTTTTGTTTTAGTTGGATCCTGAATAGTTTCAGTTGGTGTTACAGGTGTAGTTGGAGGATTCATTACGATTTCTATTCTCCTGTTGAATGCCATTCCTTCTTCAGTTTCATTGGATGCTATCGGTTGATCCGACCCAAACCCTTTTACAGAAAGCCTGTAAGGAAGTATACCTTTAGAGATAAGATATTCTTTTACTGAATTAGCTCTTGCGTAAGATAATTCTTTATTGCTCTTGAATTTTGTTGTTGGTCTGGGGTCCGTATGACCATTTATTTCAAATGTGTTTTCGCGATATTTTTGCACAAAAGATGCCATATTGTCAAGCACAGGGTAATCATTAGGATGTACATAAGCGCGGTCTCTTTCAAAATAAAGTCTCATTATTTTTACTTTTGTTAAGTCACAGTGGGTTAGTGTCGCTTTGCCTTTCTGTACAGTTACATTTTCTATAACCTGTGGGAAATAATTATGCGAGTTGGATTCTACATTTAACGTATAATCGCCTGGCAATAAATTATCCACTGCATACCATCCGCTTGAGTCAGTTGTAACCGATCCACTTTCCGGACCTTTATAAGTTATCGTAGCATTGACAGGTAATTTTGTATCACTCCCCGTTACTTTACCAAATATTCCTTTTACTGCTCTTTCATGAGGAACATCTTTAGGCCCAGTATATTTCAGAGCTATTTCTAATTTTTTCGTATCATACCAACCAAGCGTTAAGGTATCTTCTTTTGGTGTAAAAAAGTCTTTTTCTGCTCTTATTATTATCTGTCCTATTGGCACGTTTTCCATTGTTCTTGTGCCTGTTTTGCCTGATGTAAGCACTGTGTCGGATACAGTTCCACTAATTATAATTATTGATTGTAATGGCTTTTTAGTTTCGGAATCTATAACTTTTACTATAATGTTTCCGGTTCTTGTTTTAGCAGGGCTGCCAAATACATACCCGAGTGTTATTCTGTGTACCATCCCTAAGTCCCAACAATTAGCATAGGCATAGTCAAAACCAATATTTTTATATTTTATTCCAAAACCCATACTTATCTTATCGATTGCCTCAAAGTACTTGCCCCCTTCCGATCCTATTGTCCGATATCCACCTCTTAGCGCTATCATATCGTTTAGCCAATATTCCAAACCTATGCCAACATTCTTTCCCCCGAATTGCGGTATTGCAATTTCAAATAAAGTATTCATTTTATCAATAGGAGATATGTTGGCTCCAATTCTTAAAGTTCTTGGCAAATAATCAGAGGACTTATAATAATACTCAACCGTTGTCCCGAGATTCTGTATACATATTCCTACTCCATTTCTATTATGTTTCCATAGGACACCTAAGTTTGTTGCTACTGCCTTACCAATATCATCATTTAAGTTAACATAGAAACCCAATAAAGTTGCGCCATAGTAAAGATTCTTTTTCCACCTGTTCCCGTAGCCCAGAGAAAAAATAGATTCGTAAGTTTTATAAGTTCCCGGCAACTTTTGATTTTGTCCCGTATACATCTCCATTCCTGAAACATCAGAGTATATAAAACCAGTAGCAACATATCCTTTTGGTGTATTGTATCCTACGCTTCCGTAACTATCTTTCCACCCTTGGAACCATGAGTGATAAGATAAACTTGCTTCGCCTAATTGTAATTGTCCCAACCCTGAAGGATTCCACCATATGGCATTTATATCATCGCTAAGTCCGGACACTGCATTTCCCATAGATGCATTTCTTGCGCCAAACCCAATTTCAATTGTAGAAAATGCTGCCTGCCCCTGACTGGCTTCATCAGAAAAAGCAGAATATGGAGTAATAGCCAATAATACTAGGGCTATACATATAACCCACACCTTGTAATACGTTCTTTGCATATTCTGTTCTTCCTATTATATTCTTATAATATTTCATTCGTCTTGTCAAGTCCATTTATTGTTTTTAAAATTATGGGGGGGGATATTTTACTTTGCCAGTAAACATAGTTTTAATTTCTTGACACCTTCCAAGAAACGAATCATAATGGTCAAGTCGAGAAGAATAATATGATAATTGCTATTTTAACTGATTTTGGGATCGAGGATACATATAGTGCCCTAATGAAAGGGGTAATGTTAAAAACAAATCCGGAACTACGGTTTGTTGATATTACTCATTCTATCCCACAAGGTGATATAAAAAAAGCCGCATTCAGATTATTTACTGCGTATAAATATTTTCCTGTTAATACAATTTTTCTTGTCGTTGTTGACCCAGGGGTCGGAACAAACCGAATGCCTATAATTGTTAAAACAAATGATTATTATTTTGTAGGACCTGATAATGGAGTATTTAGCTGGGTATATACTTGTGAAAGATGTAGAGTCTATAAAATAAAATCTATTTCCAAGGATATAAGCAACACGTTTCACGGCAGGGATGTATTTGCTCCTGTTGCCACAAAACTGAGCAAAGGAATTAAAATTACTCAACTCGGAGAAGAACTTAAGAAATGGACATCCTTTAAAATACCTGCACCCCAAACAAACAAGAATACCATTGAAGGAGAAATTATTGATGTTGATAGTTTTGGTAATCTTATAACAAATGTTGAATCTACTAAATTGTCGGAGAAAGTAAAAGTTATGATAAAGGGACTTACGATAACCGGGCTAAAAAAATCTTACACGGGAGTCTCCCCTATTGCCATAAAAGGTAGTGCGGATTTTCTGGAAATATCTCTCCCAAATGGAAATTGCGCTAAAAAAATCAAAGCTAACATAGGAACAAAAATTTGCATTAATTTGCATTAAGAAATGAAAATAACAAAAATAGAGCAACAAAAACATAAATCAAAGAGATATTCAATATTCATAGACGACGAATTCGTTGCAGGGGTAAATGAACAGGTTGTATTTGAGTTTTATCTTAGAGAAGGGAAAAAAATAACCCCCGAAGAACTGAAAGACATTATTCAAAAAGAAGAAAAACACAAAATAAAAGAAAAAGCGTTACTTCTTTTATCTTATAGGGCAAGGTCAAAAAAGGAATTGATAGAGAAGTTAAAACAAAAAGAATATGAAATAAAATATATTAATGAAGTAATAGTTGAACTTGAAAAATTAGGATTACTGAACGATTTAGAGTATGCAAAATTATGGTTGGAAAGCTATAAAAATGCTTATGGCCGCTTTAGGTTAAAATCCGGACTCAAGGTAAAGGGAATCTCAGAAGAAATAATAAAAAAAGCTTTTGATGAAACAGGCGTTTCTGAACTTGATACTGCAAAACATATTGCAGAAAAATGGAGACGCTCACATAATAAATTGCCGGAAAAAGAAGCAAACCAAAAACTTGTATGGTTTCTGCTAAGACGTGGAATAAGTTATGACACGATTCAAGATATTATAGCCCTTTAAGCGTTACTAAACAATAATACCTATTGATAAAAAAACATTAAAAGATCAGGAGGCACGGTGAAATTTTTCAAATCTATCCGGGATATATTTTTATCAGGGATACTTTTAATAATATTTTTTGAATGGGTATTTATTGATGAATATGGATTAAATGGAATTATAATGGGATTGGTTGCAGGATTAATAATGTCCTTTTTATGGGAAGCATTAGAGTGGGCATTTTTCCAGCATATAAGGGTTCGGAACTTCAAGGCGGAATTTGATATTCTGCCTGTTCAGAACAACAAATACCTTTTACAAATATTTCTTTACACCACAATTACTTTTGGAATAACTATGGGAGTATGGTTCTTAGTAGCATTCCCGGGGGAGATTAAAATTAAAATACATTGCTCAATTGTTGGTGCATTATCCGGTGGAATATTTTCCGGTACCGGTATGACATTACTATCCCATAAGATGGCAGTACAAAATAAACTTAAAAAAATGGGCATTAAAATGTTTGAAGGAGCTATGGGAGTTCAGCATATACGAAATATAGAATTGGATATCCCTTACGATAAGACATTTGAATTATGCCTTGCGTCTCCCGGGTTTATAAAAAAGTATAATGTTGTCAATGCCGAACCGGCAGAAGGCAAAATAAAAATCGAGATAGGGAAATTCAATAAAAATATGATTCTGTTTGATATCCAAAAAACAGATAAAAAACGGACACAGGTGAAAATATTAACAAAACCGGTTGAGAAAAGCATAATAATAGATAGTGGCGTGAACTTAGAAAATATAGAAAAAATTACTCGTTTTTTAAAAAGTCAGGGAACTCCTTAATGCTACGATAAAATTCTACCAACTTATTCTTACTTTATAGTTGACTCTTACTTCAGAATTTGGTTCTGCCGATGGGTAAAACTCAATAGTATTCGCATCTTTTTGTTCCCATTTGTGCGAGTTACTTAAAATTTTCCAGTCCCCGGAAATATGTTCAATAACCTTTATATTAACCGCATATTTCTTGTGATTCCGCAATATGATTACTATTTCCTGTTCAGTGGTTCTGTCGGTTATCCTATTTTCCTTTAACATTTTTCGTTCGCCCACCAAATCAAAAGCATTACCAATCAATAATGAGACTTCTTCGTCTTTGGGAGTATGAGAAACCCAGTCTTCTCCTGCAAACTCCAAACTTTTATCCTTATCTTCTTTGTATATCCTTACCTTGCCTTTTGGTAACGGAATACCCAGACCATCCTGTTCAGAATTTTTGAATTCTAACTTTACTTCTATTGATTTAGAACCATATCTGCCGTTATCGCAAACATAAACGGTTTTAGTTTTAACCGTAGTTTGTGGAACAAATATAATTTGTTTCTCTTCACGGTCTCTTATAGTAGTTTGGTCTTTTAATTCATAGATATGATATTCAAAAAATTCTCTCTCTTCAACCCTTGGGACAGCTGTTTCATATGCAGCAAATTCTGCTTTGCCACCATAATCCCTTGCTCCGGAAGTTGCTCTGTGAACATCACCTGCCACAAGTTTAAGTTTTGCATCTTTATATGTCGCTCCTGATTTATTATCTACAGTAACCCATCCTGAAAAATCCATTTCATCATTTTTTAATATTCCAATATATTCTGAATGCCAGTTTATGTTATTCGTGAGATATGAGACTTCGCATTTCTTTTCTCCCGAAGATTTAGCATTCACTAACCAATTAAGGGTAGGTCTTGTAATTAAACCTTCCGGTAGTTCAGGCAAACCGGTATGCACAACTTCTTCTAACCTAAGAATTTTTATGCCTTTAGAAGATAGTATTGTTATATTTTTTTCATCAGATGCAAGCAATTTACCCTCTTCAAGTTTCCCGTCCTTCAAAACAATAGTAATATCGTGGTCTATATATTTTTCAAGTAACTTTGCAGTGTTTACAAGGTCATACCTGTAATTCTGTTCAAGTATTTCTACGTCAGGCGAATTAAAACCAACAGAAGTAGGGTCTATATAGGAAGCAACTTCTTTGAAATCTATGGTTTGGCGCCCCTGCTTAAAATTAAATTCCCTTGTATCTTTAACAAGAGCAAGATTAGAATTATAAACCGTAACTTTCACGGAAAGAATCAAACAAAATATTATACCCATAATGCACCTCTTTTTATCTTAATTTTGTTATTTTGAATTATTGATGACCATAAAATTAACTATTTATAAAGTCAAGAGAAAATAAACTATAAGAAGAAAATGGGGTTAGAAACATGAGATATTTATTCATTTGTTTTGGCTTATAGAAAAGTTTATCTATCGCACAGGGAAATATCTCATTGGAATTAAAAGGTTTTATTTTTTAACTACTCCGAGAGAATCTGCTTTTATAAGCCACACGTTAGTGTAGTATGGAGAATAAGAAGAGTTGCTTGTTGCTCCTACAATTATATAACCATTATCGAAAGTTTGTCGGACTGAATATCCATAATCATCTTTATTATAAGTTCCGTCAAACGTTTTATCCCATTGTTTATTCCCTGAGATATCTGTTTTTATGAGCCATATATCATACTTGCTTGTGCTGGAAGGTATTTTATGTCCTGCAATTATATACCCTCCATCAGTTGTTTGCGCTACAGATTGCCCACAATCAGCGTAATTACCGCCAAAAGTTTTTGTCCATAGAGTATCACCGATGTTATTTGTTTTTATCAAGTAAACATTTTCTCTGCCCGCACCGTAAGAAGTTGTCCATCCTGTAATAATATATCCGCCATCCGTAGTTTGCGTTACCGAATACCCGGCATCATTGTTAGTGCCTCCGAAATTTTTTATCCATAAAGTGTCGCCTAGACTATCAGTTTTTATTAAATAAACCTGTTCATAATTTCCACCATAAAAACTAATCCAGCCTGCAATAATGTATCCGCCATCATTTGTTTGTACTGCCGAACGTCCCGCATCATTAGCGATTCCACCAAAAGTTTTTGTCCATAAAGTATCGCCGAGGCTATCCGTTTTTATTAAGTAAACATCTATTCCGCCTGCGCCATAAGATTTTGTAGAACCGGTAATTATGTACCCACCATCAGAGGTATTTGCTACCGAATACCCGATATCATCTTTTCCTCCACCATAGGTTTTTGCCCATAAGGAGTCACCAACACTATTAGTTTTTATTAAGTATATATCTCTTTTGCCTGCGCCATAAGATTTTGTAGAACCTGCAATTATATATCCGCCATCAGTATTCTGTGATACAGAATATCCTTCGTCATCGCTACTTCCGCCGAAAGTTTTATACCATAAACAGTTACCATCAGTATTTGTCCTTATCAGATAAACATCCAAACTACCTGCACCATAAGAGTTTGTATAGCCTGTAATTACATACCCGCTGTCCGTGGTTTGTGCTACCGAATATCCGACATCGTCATAGCTTCCCCCAAAAGTTTTAGTCCATTTGGTTTGCCCATACAAATTAACAGAAAACAGAACTGCGAATAATAGATATTTATTCATTTTTGGGTTAATGTTTCATAAGAATAAACTTATTAATTGATTTGTAATTGCCGGCAGACAGGGAATAAAAGTATATACCCGCAGAAACCTTTCGATTTGCATCATCTTTACCATTCCAGTGGATTATATGTTTTCCGATTGGCTGGGTTTCATTAACCAGTGTTTTTATACGAGTGCCTGAGATATCGTAAATTGTTAATTTAACTTCTTGCTCTGATAATGTGTTTGAACCGGGAAGACTATACTCAACAGATAAGTTTGAAGATACGGGGTTAGGATAGGATTTGCAGGAAAAGACAGTAGGAGTATTGGATTCTTCTGCAGCTATTTCGTGTTTGAACCTCACAACATAAACATAGTTATCACTATGACTTGCCTTTCCTACAACGATAAGAGTGCCGTCCTTTGCCTGACAAATCGAATATCCCCTACAATCATAATAATAGGTAAGATACTTAAGCGTACGGTAGCGTCCCGTCCAAAGACTATCGCCATAGCAATTTGTTTTCATAAGATAAAGATAATCATCATAGGAAGAAGCTACGTATGTTCCTCCTGCGATAACAAATCCACCATCCTGAGTCCGGCAAATTGAATAACCAGCAGTGCTCTCTTTAGAATAAGTTTTTGTCCAGACGCTGTCGCCATTGGAATTTATTCTTAAGAGATAAATTCCTCTGCCGGCATTTAAGTCTCCTACAATTATAAAACCGCTATCCCTTTCCGGAGAGAATTGGCAAATTGAATAAGCACCACGAGTACAACTTCCATAGGCTCTAGTCCACATTGTATCCCCTGTACAATCTATCTTTACAACGTAAACGCTACTATTGTTTTTCCCTCCCGCAATTACAAACCCACTATCCTGTGCCTCACACATTGAACACCCGCAAGAATAAGTAGTTCCGCCAAAAGCTTTTGCCCATAAAGAATCTCCGTTGCAGTCCGTTCCTATGATATAAACCCTATTTCCGGGACCAAAAGAGCCTGTATAGCCTGCAATTATAAATCCACCGTTTTTCATCTGGAGTGCTGAATATCCCTCATCACCGTTAGCTCCGCCATAAATTTTTGTCCACATTGTATCACCAATAGTATTTGTTCGTGCAAGATAAACATCGTAATTATTTGAGTATGTAAATCCTGTAATAATAAATCCTCCGTCTTCTGTCTGGGAAGCCGAATAACAATAAGCATAATTACCAACAGTGTAACTTCTTGTCCATATTGTATCGCCATTAGGTTTTATTTTCATAACACCCGGTTCTGCGACTATAAAATTTCCGTCATTTGTCTGACAAATTGAATAGGCATCTATATAGGGATAAGGTTTGCCATAAGTTCTTGTCCACATAGTATCCGGTGCCCCAGCGAAAATATTTTTAGTTCCTAAAATAACACAGACAAGAAGAAGTTTTTTCATTTTATTATTAGCTTGCCTATTAATTAAGTATAAGAATTTTATTTACTTTCCTGATATTTGCCTGCAAGACACAGAAGTAGACACCGGGATTTACTAGTCTATTTTCTTCATTGTGTCCGTTCCAGGTTGTTACACCATTACCGGAAAAGAGTTGTTTATCAACAAGTTTTCTCACCTGTTGTCCGAGGATATTATAGATAGTTATAGAAACAGGGCTTTTTTCACTTATATCCGGAATAGTATATTTAATAGTGAAATTAGAACCGGATTTTATGATGGAAGGAGTTATATTAAATTCCGTTAGTTCTGTTTTTTCAGTCTCAATTCCCAGCACAGGATTTACCAATACAATAGAATGTCCGTATCCACCTGCAATTGCAATAGCCCCATCCATATTCTGTGTCTGAACGGGAGTAATATGGTTTATAGTAGAATTATCTCCCAGTTGTCCCATATCATTTCGTCCCCAAGCCCAGACTGTATTATCGGATTCAACTGCAAGGGAATGCCCGTATCCACCAGCAATTGCAATAACGCCAATAACGTTCTGAACCTGAATTGGAGTATCGCTTTGCGTAGTAGAATTATCGCCAAGCTGTCCGAAAGTATTGTCACCCCATGCCCATACCGTACCATCAGATTTCAAAGCAAGAGAATGGTAATATCCACCTGCAACTGTAAGAATGCCACTAAGGTTTTTGACCTGAACCGGAGTATCACTTTGAATAGTAGAATTATCGCCAAGCTGCCCGAAATCATTGTCACCCCATGCCCATACTGTACTGTCAGATTTCAAAGCAAGGGAATGTTTCCCCCCTGCAGCAACCAAAATAACACTGTCTATATTTTCAACCGGAACCGGAATATTTGTCTGACAAATGGAAGTGTCGCCGAGTTGTCCCATATCATTCAATCCCCATCCCCATACCGTGCCATCGGATTTAGATGCGAGAGAATGAGACCATCCGCCTGCAATTGTGATAATACCTGTGAGATTTTTAACTTGAACAGGTGCATTTCGTTGGATATTAGAACTATCGCCAAGCTGTCCTATATCATTTCGTCCCCAAGTCCAGACTGTGCCGTTGGATTTCAAAGCAATTGAATGTTTTGAGCCTGCAGCAATAGCAATAATACCCGTAAGATTGATAGTCTGAACGGGAGCGTTTCGGTCTATTATAGAATTATCACCAAGTTCTCCCCTGATATTGTCTCCCCAGGCCCAGACCGTGCCGCCAGATTTTAATGCAAGCGAGTGCCATGCGCCGGCAGATACTGCAATAAGATCAGTAATATTACTAGTTTTAACAGGGATAATCTGTATTTGGGAATAACTATTCCCAAGCTGTCCATCGCCACCATATCCCCAAGCCCAAACAGTATTAATATTGGCATTTATAAGTAAATTTATTAATGTAAACGCAATCATAATATATATATATTAATGAATATAAAAAAGAAGTTTGTCAAAGGAAATTTAAAAATAAACGAAGAAGACGAAGAGACTAAGGGTATTTTATTCTTGACACTTGTAAATAAAAGGTATAGGATTAGCAAACCTACCTGACGACAGACAGGGGCATAAAAAGGATATGAAAATAAAGTATTTGGCTCATGCAAGTTTTCTTTTTGAGACGGAAAAAGGAATAAAAATAATTACTGACCCCTATAAGTCCGATGGCCTGGGGGGAAAGATAAAATACAATCCTATAACGGAAAAAACGGATATTGTTATCATATCCCACGAACATATGGACCATAATTATACGGATGATATTCCGGGAAATCCAACCATTATAAATGGGATAGGAGTTTCTGCAACAAACGGAATAACCTTTAACGGTATCTCGTCTTATCATGATAATTTTTCAGGTTCACAAAGAGGGAAAAATACCATTTTTATATTCAAAGCAGATGGAATAACTTTCTGTCATATGGGAGATTTGGGACATTTAATTACGCCTGAACTTAAAAATAATATTGGGAAAATAGACGTATTGTTTATTCCTATAGGAGGAACTTATACGATAACTTCAGAAGAAGCACAAAAAGTTGTAGACACTCTGAGACCAATGATTGTAGTGCCTATGCATTACAAAACGTCCGGGACAACACTTCCGATTTCAAATCTGGAAGATTTTATAAAAAGTAAAACAAATATAAAACAGGCAGGGACAGTTGCAGAAATAAAACTGCCCGCAAAACAAGAAATATGGGTTTTTCAACCCGCCTGCCTTCCTTTATAGGTAGGGGATTGAACCCCCGCAAAAACGGAATAACAAACCCTAAATGGATTAAGGGTTTGTAAAGGAGAAAAATGAAAAAACTTGGGACACTTCTCGCGATGGTATTTGGAACTACAAATATGTTTGCAATGGCAGCGCCGGCAACCGGAACGCCACAAAAAGGAAGTTCTTTAATGACTATGGTTCCACTTATTCTTATAATGGTTATATTTTATTTTCTTATACTATTCCCACAGAGACAGCAACAAAAAAAATTGATGGATATGATTAAGAATGTAAAAAATGGAGATAAAATAATAACGTCCGGAGGGATTCACGGAACGGTAATTAAAATAGATAAGACTACTATTACTATACAAATATCCGCTTCGCCAAAAGCAGAGATGACTATTGAAAAATCTGTAATTGGCAAAGTAATTCCATAACATACTCCGATTGGAATATAGAATATATCTGTAAGAAATTTCCTTAGAAATTAAAATTAAAGTGGTAAAAAAAGATATCGTAATAAAAAATAAGTTAGGAATTCATGCAAGACCGGCAACGATGATTGTCAAGGCAGCAAGTAAATACAAATCAAACATAACTTTTGAAAAAGACGGGGAATCCGTAAACGCAAAATCCATTATGGAATTATTGTTGCTTGAAGCATATAATGGCACAAAAATTAAAATAACGGCCGACGGTGTAGACGAAGAAAAAGCTATGACTACTATTGTGGATATCATAGAAAGAGGTTTTGATGAGGAATAAAATAATCAGGGGAATACCTGCTTCGCCAGGGATAATTATAACAAAAGCAGTCCTTTACGAAGAAGAAAAATTCTTTGTTCCCATTAGAGAGAGCAAAGGGAAAGCTTACGAGATAAGTAAATTTGAGTTGGCAATACAAAAAACAAAAGAAGAAATACTGGTTATTCAGCAAGATTTTCTGAAAAAAACCGACGCTTCCCGGGCAAGAATACTGGAAGCCCAATTTCTTGTTCTTGAAGACAAAACATTAATAGATGGAACTATTGACCTCATAAAAAAAGGCGATACGGCAGAAGCGGCGCTAGAACAGACAACGAGTAAAATATTATACAGGTTAAATAAAATAGAAGACGAGTATCTTAAAGCAAGAATAAGCGACATAAAAGACGTAACCACAAGGTTAATGAGAAATTTAACCTATAAGCCAAAGAAAAGCAATATTATGCAGACGAAACACTCAATTATTGCAGAAGAACTAACGCCATCTGAAATAGCTTCTTTGTCTGATAACGTAATCGCAATTGCAACCGACCTTGGCGGCGAAAATTCTCATACGGCTATAATGGCAAGAGCAATAGGAATGCCTGCAGTAATGGGACTTAAAGAAGCCACTAAATTGATAAATATGAATGACACCGTAATTATCGACGGTAATCAGGGAGTATTAATAATCGACCCCGATGAGGCTACGTTAAGAACTTACGATAAAAAAATAAAAAGGTTTCAACAATACGGCAAAGAACTTAAAAACCTGATTTCTTTGCCTGCAGAGACATTAGACGGGAATTCAATAGATATCTCCTGTAATATAGATGTGATAGAAGAAGTCGACATGGCAATACAAAACAATTCGGCCGGGGTAGGTTTATTAAGAACGGAGTTCCTATATTTAACAAGTAAACAACTACCCAACGAAAATGAGCAATATAAAATATATAATTACATTGCAGAAAAAATGTATCCAAACTCTGTAGTGATAAGAACCTTAGATATTGGCGGCGATAAACTTACCGCTGACCTTAAATTTACAGAATCAAATCCTTTTCTCGGTTGCAGAGGGATAAGGTATTCTCTTGCAAATAAAAAATTATTTATTGCACAAATTAAAGCTATCTTAAGGGCAAGCAAAAAAGGCAACGTCAGAATATTATTACCAATGGTAAGCGAAGTAAAAGAGTTGATACTTGCTAAATTCTATATAGAGATAGCAAAAACTGAACTTAAAAACGAGAAAATAGCTTACGACTCAAATATTGGCGTTGGCGTAATGATAGAAGTTCCGGCGGCGGCCATAATCGCAAGACCTCTTGCCCAGGAAGCAGATTTTCTTTCCATAGGCTCAAACGATCTGTTCCAGTATACTCTTGCCTGTGACAGAACAAACCCAAAGGTAAATTGTTCCTATAATCCTTTACAACCAGCCGTGTTTCAACTAATAAAATCAACCATTGAGCAAGCACACAAAGCAAGGAAATGGGTTAGTTGCTGCGGCGAACTTGCGGCAGAACCGATTGCCATTCCAATCCTAATCGGAATGGGAATAGATGTTCTTTCCGTTGCCCCGATAAGACTTCTTGAAGTGAAGAAAATCGTCAGGAGTTTGTCTATGAAAGAAGCAAGAGAAATTGCTACTAAAGCGTTGGAAATAGAAACCATAACCGAAATGGAAACTTTTATAAATGAAGTAATAATAAAAATCCCGGCGATAAGAGAAATACTAAAAGAACGAGGAGGTACAGTATGAAAGAAGTTTTGATTGATTTCCCGACTCAATTTGAAGATGCAATAAAAGCGACACAAAACGTAAAAGTTCCCGAAGTAAAAAATCCTGCAAATATTGTGGTTTGTGGAATGGGCGGTTCTGCAATTTCAGGTGATTTGCTTGCAAAATACCTGGCAGATAAAGTTCAAATACCTGTTATCGTAAATAGAGATTATACTGCACCAACATTTATTAATGAAAATAGTATCGTTTTTGTTTCAAGTTATTCGGGTAACACGGAAGAGACATTAAGCGCTTATAATGAAGTATGCAAGAAAACCAAAAATATTATATGCATAACATCGGGCGGTGAAGTTGAAAGGCTAAATCCTCCCTATATAGTAAAAGTCCCGGCGGGATATCAACCGAGATGCGCATCGGGATGGATGTTTACGCCTATGCTCGTTGTGTTAGAAAAAATGGGAATAATAAAAGATATAACTTCGGAATTAAAAGAAACGATAACTACTCTTAAAAATCTGGCACAAGAATTCTCTAAAGAAAATTCCTTGCCTTTTTCGATAGCACAGAAACTGTTAAATAGATTCCCAATAATTTATAGCGATTCCCAGTTTGAACCTGTAGCAAAAAGATGGGCTACACAGTTAAATGAAAATGCTAAAGTGCTTGCTCATTTTAACGTTTTCCCCGAACTTAATCATAATGAAATAGTAGGTTTCGAAAACCCCAAGATTGATTCTATGCTTTTGATTTTAACAGACAAAAGTTATAACAAAAGAGTTTTCAAAAGGATAGAAATTACAAGTCGCATACTTGCTCCGTATGTTGGAATCCAGGAGATAGCGTCAAAAGGCGATTCCCTGTTAGCAAGAATGTTTTATCTTGTTTATTTAGGAGATTGGGCTTCTTACTGGTTGGCAATTTTAAGAGGAATAGACCCGACTCCCGTTGAGAGAATACAGGGATTAAAAAAAGAGTTAGAAAAGTAAGTTCGGAATTATTAAGAGGTAATATAAAATGAAAGTAATTATTCCTGTTGCAGGTTCCGGCACAAGACTCAGGCCGCATACATATCTTTTACCTAAACCTTTATTAATGGTTGCAGGAAAACCGATTATCGGACATATTCTGGATAAGTTAAAAAAAGATTTGCATCCGTTCCCGGATGAAGTTGTATTTATCGTAAGTTATATGGCAGATAAAATAGAAAAATATATAAAGGAAAATTACTCTTTCAAATCCACGTATATAGAACAAAAAGACCCTCTTGGACTCGGGCATGCAATCTGGCTTACGAAAGATGTAGTAAAAGATGCCCCATCTGTAATTATTTATGGGGACACGGTTTTTGAGGCAGACCTTGCCGGCGCAGTGAATACAAAAACAGATGCCTGTCTTGGAGTTAAGAGCGTAGAAGACCCGAGGAGATTCGGAGTCGTGGAATTGGATAAAACCGGAATTGCAAAAAGACTCGTTGAAAAACCGGATACCCCGATTTCTAACTTAGCAATAGTTGGTGTAAATTTTATCAAAGATACAAAACTTATGCTTGAGTGTATAGAAGAAAATATAAAAAAAGGCAAAACCACAAAAGGAGAATTCCAGTTCACGGATGCAATGCAGTTGATGATTGATAAAGGGAAGAAATTTAATACTTTCATAATAGACGAATGGCTTGATTGCGGGACAGTAGAATCAATGTTGGATACAAATCAGAAACTACTGAATAAACTTCAGTATACGGTTCCACCCTGTGGCAGTTCTAAAATTAAACCGCCAGTATTTATCCATCCAACGGCCAAGATTGAAAATTCAAATATAGATTCTTTTGTAAGTATTGATAAAAATGTAGTTATAAAAAATTCTACGATTTCAAACTCTATAATATATGAAGATGTGGTTATAGAAAATAGAACCATCTCAAATGCTATTATTTCGACGAAGGGTGAATCAAATTTAGCTGTATAGGAACAGTAGGTCAGACCTGCCTACCGTCAGGCAGGCATTCTTGTCTGACAGAAACTTAAGGAGATAAAAAATGAAGAGAAAAGACAATAGAAAGATTGATGAAATCAGACCAATAAAAATAGAAAAAGATTATCTTAAGGATGCCGAAGGGTCCTGTCTTATTCAAGTCGGTAACACCGTAGTTGTTTGTTCCGCTACGGTAGAGAACAGAGTTCCCGTTTTTTTAAGGGAAAGCAATTCGGGGTGGATTACCGCCGAATATGGTATGTTACCAAGAAGTTGCAAAGAACGCGTTTCCCGTGAAAGGAATCACGGAAGAACTCACGAAATTCAGAGACTTATAGGCAGAGCACTTCGTAGCGTTACTAATTTACCGAGACTTAAAGATTTTACCATAACTGTTGATTGCGATGTGTTACAAGCGGACGGGGGGACAAGAACCGCAGCAATTACCGGAAGTTGGGTAGCTCTTTTTGATGCCGTCCAGCATATGATATCAAAAGGATGGATTACGAATTCTCCTTTAAAAGAAGCCCTGGCCGCAATATCTGTCGGTATAGTAGACGATGTCCCTATTCTTGATTTGGCTTATGATGAAGATTCTTCCGCAAAAGTAGATATGAACGTCGTAATGACGGAAAGCATGAAGTTTGTTGAAATTCAAGGAACGGGAGAAAAAAATTCTTTTACGAAAACAGAGTTTGACCAAATGCTTCAACTTGCCGAACAGGGAATAAAACAATTAATAGAAATTCAACGGAAAGTATTATTCGTTGACCCTTATTTCAAAAAATAGTTTATGTCGAATCATAAGTAGGTCAGACACTATAGTCCCGCTTGCGGGGTTCTTGTCTGACCTGTCTGACAAAATAAATGACCGATTTCCCTATAATAGTAAGGCCAAAAGAGAAAATAAGACTGGATAAATATTTATATAAATCAGGGCTTGGCATATCAAGGTCACAAATTCAGAAACTAATAGAAAATGGCAACGTTCTTGTAAACGATAATCCTACAAAATCGCATACGATTTTAAAATACGGGGACAAAGTTTTCGTAGATTACCAGAAACCTCAACCTTTTCAGGCAAAAGCGGAATCGATTCTTCTTGACATAATTTTTGAGGATGAGGACGTTATCGTAATAAATAAACCGCCGGGTATGGTAACTCATCCTGCGCCCGGACATTTGGGGGGTACTCTTGTAAACGCATTACTCGGTCATTGTGAGTTGTGTAAGGACACAGACAGAACGCGTCCCGGAGTAATCCATCGTATTGATAAGGACACTTCAGGACTACTTATTTTTGCCAAAACAAATACTGCATTATTAGGTCTTTCTAAACAAATAGAAGCCCGGAGCGTAAAACGCAAATATATTGCGTTTGTATGGGGCAAACTGCCGTCTGCGGAAGGCACAGTAAATGCGCCAATTGGCAGGAACACCATAGAACGTAAGATAATGGCCGTGACCCCTTTGAATTCAAGAAAAGCAATTACACATTATAAAGTAATAAACAAATTTAAGTATATAACGGAAATTAAAGCAAGTTTAGACACGGGTAGAACCCATCAAATAAGAGTGCATTTTAATCATATCGGGAACCCGGTTGTTGGCGACCCGACTTATGGTGGGCGGAAACAATTGCCCGGAGTTCCTGTTGAGGAATTCAATAATATTATGGGGATAATTTCAAGACAGGCATTACACGCAGCGTTCATTGAATTTATACATCCTATTTCTAAGGAGGCCGTTTCTTTTTCTGCACCTTTACCTGATGATATGCAACAATTATCACAGTATCTTTCGACTTCACTCAAGACAAGCCTTTCGGGTTCGCTCAAGACAACTTCGCTTTAAGAAATTTTTTCTATTAAACAGTAGGTCAGACATTTGGAACATCTGGAATATCCCGCTCAGGCGGCGACCGCCAGGCGGTGACTTGTCTGACCAAAAATAAAAAGCAAAATGAAATTCAGGAATGAAGTTAGCCGTACAATAATAACACAAATATTCATTCTGTTGTTTGGCATCGGGACGAGTATCGTATTAAATCGGTTACTCGGTCCGACTCTTAAAGGCGAACTTGTTGCCTTGCTTGTTATCCCTCAACTCATTGTCGCATTTACAAATTTAGGATTAGGAACTTCTTTATCTTACCATCTTGGAAAAGGTAAATATCCCGAAGCGGATATTATAAAAACTAACTTTGTTTGTTCATTAGTATTGGGAATTATAGGAGTCGGCATCGGTTGGTTTGTGTTAAGAAATTCATATCCCGAGCTGAATATCTTGTTTCGTTATTTTATTTTGGGAATGATAATTTTTGGATTATGGTTCGATTATTTACCTGATATATTTTTAGGTAACGGTAAAATGGGAGTATATAATTATTGGCATTTGTTGAAAGCAATAACCGAATTTTTACTTATAGTAGTTTTTGTTTTAGCGATTACAAACAAATTACAGGGCGCAATTACGGGTATCTTTATCCAAAACTTATCTCTGTGGATATTAAGTATAATTCTTTTTATGAAACTTGCGCTAAAAGGAAAAATAAATTTTTCATACCTGAAAGAAGGATTAAACTTTGGATATAAAATATTTTTTACCAATGTTCTTATATTCTTAAGTTATAGATTGGACATTTTATTATTAAAATGGTTATCCAATACAACACAAATAGGATATTATTCCACGGCAGTATCGCTTGCAGAAAAACTCTGGATTATTCCGGGTGCCATTTCGCTTGTTTTGTATTCAAAAATAGTTTCTTCGAAAAATGCCGAAAATTACGACAGCAATAAAGTATTGCGGGTAACAAGAATTTCGTTCTGGGTAATTACCGGAATTGCCATTGTTTCCATATTCCTTATAAAACCCGTGATAGAAATACTTTATTCTGCCAGATTCTTACCTTCCGTTACTCCATATATTATTTTGCTTCCCGGGACTATTGCATTAGTAGTGGTTAAATTATTAATGGCTGAAATAGTTGGCAAATGGGGAAAACCGGAACTATCAATAATCGGAATGTTGATTGTAGTATTTACAAATATAGGGTTAAACTTAATATTAATTCCTAAACTTAATATCGCCGGTGCCGCCATTGCATCAACCGTAGCTTATACTGTCCAATTTGTTTATTTTATCACCGTATACAATAAGGTGACTCATATCCCGGTAAAAGAAATCTTTGCTTTGAGAAAAAAAGACTTTACAATGTCCAATTAAGTATATAAATAATCTTTAAATTATAAAGAGTGACGTGACTATAAATTAAGGGGTTCTAATACTAAATTGCTATCAAACATATTGTATAATAATTAGGTGGTAGGATGGACACTTGTCCGCCAGTCTGTTTGGAGGATTCTTGTCTGTCCTATTCATTTATAACTATATCTTTAACAGAAAACTAGCATAACATATAAAATATAATGAAAGGCGTTTTTCATATTCATACAAGTTATTCTTTTGATACTCTTATGACGCCTGCCCGAATAGTTAATCGAGCAAAATCCTTGGGGTTTGACTTTGCCGCCATTACCGACCATGACACTGTAAAAGGCTCATTAGAGGCAAGCGCTCTCGGTATTCTGCCAATAATAATAGGAGCAGAGTATTTCACAGAGAAAGGAGACATCATAGGTTTATTTTTAACAAAAGAAATAACTTCAAGAAAAAGCAATGAAGTTATCGCAGAAATAAGAAATCAGGGGGGGGTTGTAGTTTTACCGCATCCTTGCAGGGAACATAAACTTGATGCCGAATTGCTTTCCGCTGTTGACATAATAGAAGTTTTTAATTCCAAATGCAGCGTCAGAGAAAACGCGGAAGCATTGGAACTTGCAAAAAAATACAAAAAAGTAGAAATCGCAGGTTCCGATGCGCATTTTTTAGGAAATATTGGGTTGACGGAAGTAACTCTGGATTTTTCGGGAGATATGAAATCGGATATCAGGAACGGGAAATTCAAGATAACAAAAACCGCCTACAGCAAATCATATTGTAGGATAGGGACAGGACTGATTAATTTTTACAAAACGACTCTTCTGAAAAAGAATATTTATTAACTTCTTACAATATAACAATTTTTTTATCGTTATAGAAAATTCTCATTGACAGAATATAGAAAAAGGAATATATACATACTATATAAATTTCATAGTTTTATGCGATTAAAACACAGTGTTATTTTTGTAGGATTATTTGCTTCTACTTTGCTATTTGGCCGTTGGAGCGCGGTAGAAAAGGTAGATACCCAGGATATATCAGATTACCAGGGCGGTCTATCCAAAGGTCGCTCTCTTGCGGTAGATATATTAGGGAATAAACATATAGTACATCTCGAGAGAGAAGGTTCCCTTGTTACAGATCCCAGAAATTGGCACTATAAAAGGAAACCGAATGGAGTTATGTGGGATAACTGGCAAGACACACCATTTTACAACAGAGCCGTAAACCAGAATGATTTGCCGCCATATTTGCATGCAGCTGTGATAACGGACAAGTTCAGTAAAACACATATCGCATGGTCATATAGTGATGCAGGCCCCAACAACTTAGGTCGAGTTTGGTATAATACAAGAACTTCGGCAGGCGTATGGGGAACGGCAAGAGACATAACCGGACTTATAAATGGCGCTTCAAATATAGCGATAGGGGCAGATGCAACCGGGGGAAGAATAATAATAGTATATAATTGTAAGGAATCAGGGAGTTTTTATCTTAAGGGATATGCTTCGGTTAATGGAGGCGCAAACTGGACATCATTAGGAACGATAGATTTATTATCAACAAGTGATTTCCCAACCGTTGCAGTAGATGAGGCAGGGTATTTTTATATTTCTTATGTAGACGCATCCAATAATAAGCTTTATTGCAGATTACTAAACCCCTCGCTTGGACTTGTATGGAAGTATGAATTAGGAGGAAGAATCGTTCAGTCTTGGGAAGACCCTGTGGATGGAAATATTCATTTTGCAAGAATAGATAATAGTGGAAATGTAATTTATTCATACCGTGTAAATGGGGATACAGATAGTCTAAATTGGTACGGGACAACAACACTTCTAACCGGGTCAACATCCCAGCAAGTCTCTATTTCTTGTTATGATTCGGTAGTAGGTATGGTATCCGGATATGCCTTAGATAAAGACACACTGTATTTTGAACAGAAAAATTATACGGGAGTTTGGGATACAACAGGGTTGCCATACTGGAATACATATACATACGCAGGAAGAACCGTGGCTATTGATGATAGTGGCTACGCGCATATAGACGGAAATGTACGGGTTCGTGGAACAAGCGCTCTTATAGCTGATTCCATATTCTATTTCACAAATAAAGTAACCGCGTGTATAGATATAAGACCTGATAGGGATGGATATTGGACATATCCCGGAGTTCCGATTGAATATCCACACCAAATAATAAATTGTGGAAATATAGTGGATAGTTTTGGATTGTATATCACAACGCCGCCGACAACCGGGGCAATAGATTCGGCAGGATTAGTATATAACGGAGTAACAACATACTATCCCGACACTTTATGGATAAACGGTATCTGGCCTACGGTAGGAGATACGGATATTGTATCTTTGAGAATAGTTCCCTCTCCAAGTTGTCCGATATGTTATTTAGATTCAACGCAATTCGTCGGTTTTTCAAAAGATAATCCCGCAGTCAGGGATAGCGCAATAGATACAACACGTATTCGCATAGATGTGGAATTGACAAAAATAGCAATAAGTCCGTCCATAGGCACACCGGTTAGTCCCGGAGATACGATTACATACCGTATTGTTCTTGCAGACACATGGGGCTCAACAATAGATTCCGTAACAGTATATGATACTACAAGTAGAGCTTTTAGTGCTGTCTGGGTTGATTATCGAACACGCCCGGCCAACAACGTAGATTCCTTTATCACGGGTCCACCGAAAACATTAGTATGGACAATCCGAAATTTACCCGGGCACTCTGCAGATACATTACGCTTAAAAGGAATAGTAAAACAATACGGGTGTCCTGATACGGTACCTACTACTATAACCAATTTTGCTTATACCCCCGGAACAGAATGTATTTTCGGGGATACATCCGGAATAGTTTCCCACGATATGACACCTGTCAATACTACTCTAAGTTTGGAAAAAACTGCTAATCACGTGCAATTTGATACCCTTGCGCCGAGAGATACGATAACCTATTATCTTAAACTTAAAAATACAGGCAAATTTTATACTAAGAATGCTGAAATTATTGATACTCTAGATGACGATGTTGCATCAGTTATAGATATTTCTCCTGCGGACAGTAATAGCCCGGCAAGTCGCATAAGATGGAAACAGGATTGTTTGCCGGCAGGGGATTCTATGTGTTGCACGCTAACGGTAGTTATCGGAAGAAACTTCAAAATGCATATCCAAAGATTGGACACTTTGTATAATTATGCAAAGGCAATTGGAGAAGAAGTAAGCGGATATGTGTATTCTGATACGACAATCCATTATATATTTAGGACGCTTGAAGTTTTTGCAAATAAGTATGCGAATCCTGTAACAAGAAGCACTGTATTGCCGGGAGATTCTATACGATACCGTCTTGTCTTCAGAAATGATGGCACTGCAAACAGTATAATGCGGAATATTGGAATAGTAGATACTCTGGATTCAGTAAGGATAGTATCTGTAAGTGGTGATACCCCCACATCATTGACACTATATCCGGTATTAAGCTGGCTGAAGGATTCATTGGCTCCGGGAGATTCTTTCGTAGCTACCTATTGGGCAAAAATTAATAACGCAGCAATATTGGGAGATTCTGTACGAAATTGGTTCAGAGTTGTATATCCCCCGGAAATAAATTATACTTCTTCGGAGGATACAACGGTTCATTACATAGGAGCAGAAGATATTATCAAAACGGCAGTCCCTGTTTCAGGAAGCTGGGTAAACGTAAAAGATACAATAGCATATACAATAACATATTTCAACAGAACGCCAAATACAATAAATAACGTAATAATCAAAGATACTATAGATTTTGCACATTTAGATACAATCTCAATAAGCGGACCTACACATACAATAGACAGCATAAGCGTGGGTAAGAGAGTGATAAACTGGACTATTGGGAATATTGCGGCAAAAGATTCATTTGCAGTATGGTGCAGTACAAAAGTCAGGACAGGTTTAGCAGGAGACAGCATTCCGAATATTGCTACATTTGATGGATTGGATTCAACTCCCGACACAGGGAAAACAACACATTATATAATGGCAGTTCCAAGACTAACCAAAACAAGCACCCCGGCAAATGGAAGTATGGTTAACCCGGGACAAACAATAAGTTATACACTTATGGCGCGTAATTACAGCATAACAACACCGGCACAAAATCTTGTTATAAAAGATACCGTCACAAACGTAACAAATGCCCAGATAACTTATTATGATACTTTAAAAGATAGCGCAAAATGGACAAATGTAAGCGGAAATACATGGGTATTAACATGGTGGGTAGATAGCATAGGCGCAAATTCAATTGATTCGTGTAGATATAATGTAATTGCTAGTAGCGCAGTTGGAGATAGTACGGCTGGAGATACTGTATTTAATTGGGCAAGTTTGCGGGATAGTGTTTCCAATAAGACAGTTCACCCGATAAGAATATGGAAATTGCGTATGGATAAAAATGCATACTCTCCTCATCCGGATAGTTCGGTAGTTATCCCGGGAGACATAATTCATTACTATATCACAATTGCAAATAATGGTGGAGCTACGGCACACGGGGTAGTTGTTCGCGATACAATAGATACAACATTTATATCTACTGTGACAAACATAAATGCCGGGGGGGTACATTCTCCTAATTCAATAATAACATGGACGCTTGGCAACTTAACGCCCGGATATTCTATAACTCTTACGTATGACGGAAGAGTTTCGGATACAGTTAAACAGGGAACAATAATAAATAGATGTATGGAAACAACGACAGATGCTCCGGGAGATATGATTAAGGACAGCACATTCCATTTTATAGTTCCTAAAAAGTTCTCTAAATGGGCAATTCCTGTTTCCGGGAGTTATGTGAAACCCGGAGATGTAATACAGTTCCGCCTTTCGTGCACTGCCGGAGCTTTAGATACTGAAATTATTATAGTTGATACTCTATCGCCCTTGCTTGCATTCCCTCCGTTTAATTTTATAGGAGATAGTTTTAAGCTTGATTCTATTTTAGCGCCTGCAAAGAGATTTTTCATAACATGGCGACTTAAAATGCCTGCAGGGACAACAGACACGGTCGGATTTAGTGCAACAGTACAGGACAGTAATAACTTTGAGGGAAATACGGTGTTTAATTATGGAACATTCTATTCTCCAAATGGTACGCTTAAGAGCGATACCACTATTCATATAATAGGATTACCCCATATAAACATACTAAAGACAGCCGTACCTGCAAGCGGAGCATTCGTAACCGCAGGAGACAGTATCGTATATACTTTAAGGTGCTCTAATACGGGAACGGTCACCGGTAAAAACATTACGGTTAAAGATACATTATCAGACTACTTCAACCCCGCTGGCGTTGTAATATGGGGAATAGATTCTCTGACACCCGGTAAAGATACTGTTTATACATTTACAAAGTTCCTACGAACCCCTCTGGATGATACGGCTTATGGAGATACTATATGGAACAAGTCCTGGCTTACAAGTACTGACGAGGACGTACCCAATAAATCAGATACGACTTATCATATCTTGGCAAGACCAACAATTAATATCTATAAGAAAAAATCTTTTAGATACCCGAGTGGTTCATTGCTGCCGGAATCTTCCATTGTTGCCCCCGGTGATATATTTGAATATGAAATAACTTTTAAATCTTTTGGCCCTGTAAAAGCAAAAAATGTTTGGGTAATAGATACCATAAAAAGCGGGCGCGGTTGTGTAATTATAGATACAACCGTTATAAATCCTGATTCTGCCGCTGTGTCGTATTGGAAAAATTCTTCCCTGGCGCAAAATGTTATACAATGGAAAATAACAGAAATAGACAGTGGGGAGATAGACACTGCAAGATTTAGAGTCAGAGTGAATAGTCTTATAACAAAACAGGAAATTACGGACACCATAGACACCTTGAAAAATACATACTGGATAACTGGAGATAATATAATAACGGATACTTCGGATACTCACATTCTTTACATTGCAGGAAAATTAGATTTTGAAATAAATAAATGGGCTGTGCCTCCAACCGGTTCAGAAGTTTCTCCGGGTGACACTATAAACTATTTTATTTCTTATCGCAATACCGGAAATACAAGAGGAGAAAATGTTCAGTTAACGGATACTTTATGGGGTGCCGGGTACAGAGTGACATACATATCCGATTTCGGAGTATCTTCAAACAATAAAGTTATATGGACATTAGGAAATGTTGCTCCTAATTATGGAGATACTGTAGCATTCCGAACAATTGTCGGGAATCTTAAACACCAAGCAGATACGTTATACGATTCAGCTTATATTTACGGAAGGCTTGGAAATATAAGTAACATATGGACGAGCGCCAAAGTGGAACATTATATATTAAACACAGATATGAGAGTAGAAAAAACTTCTAATAAACCAGACACAGTTATACCGGGAGATACGATTACTTACACAATCAAAGTCACAAATTTAGGACAGGCAACATTAAGACAGGTTATACTTAGAGACACTATATGGGGTGATTATAGACAACCCTTGATTAATCATATGCCGGAATGGATATTCCCCAGCATACTACCTTTGAGGGATACAACGGTTTCTTACCAGGCAGTAGTAAAAACTCTTGCAGATTACGGACTCGGAAAAAACATGGTAGATACAACATTAGGAACTATAAATAACAGATGTATCGTATTTGCAAGCAATTCTGACGATACTGTTAGGGATTCAACAAGACATGTTGTAGTTATGAAATACGGTGTAGAAATTGCTCCTGATAATGTAGCCCTTGATAGTGTTTTTGTAAACGAAAGCAGAGTATGTATATTAACTGTTAAAAACACAGGGAGTTTTAAGGATAGCATTAAAGTGGATGGATACAATACAACTTCCGGGTGGAGAGTTGCATTCCAGGGAACGACCGATAGTTCTTATATATTCCCGGATGTGCCGCCGGATTCTACAAGGTTGCTTACTGCAAGAATATATGCGCCTCCGTTACCACTAACCTGTGACACAACAATAGTGATAGCAAATTCAATAAAAGTAAAAAGGATAAATAAACAAGTTGCCGATACTTCCATAATATTCAGGTGCTCAAGGGAACGGGTAATAAGCATACTTGTTGACCCTGACGACACAGGAAAAACTTTCGGGACACCAATAAATTACACGCTTCAGGTAATTAATAATGGGAATGATTATGACACGGTAGATATTACAGTTGACAAAGTTAATAATGGATGGACCTATGCGCTTACACGTACTAACGGGGCACCACTAACGGACAGTGATGGGGATAATTTGGTTGATGTAGGTGTAGTACCTCCTTACGGAGCATCTATTCCACTCAGATTAACCGTAACTCCACCACCAAGTGTAATGATGGGAGCAACTACAACACTTGCCGATACAATACTTGTATGGGGGACATCAAGTATAAATACTTCTGTAAAAGATAGTGCAAGAGTAATCACGCTAATTACTCCACCGGAACTTTCGGATAGTTCTATACATAATTACCCGAATCCATTTAGAAGAGATGAAGGCACTAACTTTGTATTCGTTCTTCCAAGAGATACGTATTGCACGCTTATTGTTTTGAACCGTAAAGGTGAATTAATAAAATCCTTATTTGAAAATCAATTGTTTACTATCGGCAAACATGAAGTTCTCTGGGATGGAACAAACCAAACTGGCAGGACCGTGGCAGCAGGAACTTATATTTATATGTTTAAACTAGAGGGCCGAAACATAACAAAGAAATTAACCCTGTTGCCGGAAAGACGTTAATTACTCCTCCTTTCATTTTTATTTAATATGACAAGAGAAACAGCGTTTATACTTCTTAACGAAAAAATACAAACTCAAAATCTTATAAAACATTGCCTTGCGGTTGAAGCAGGAATGAAAGAAGTTGCTACATATTTTGGAGAAGATGAAGAGTTCTGGGGACTTACCGGGCTTCTACACGATCTTGATTATGAAGATACCAAGAATGATTTCTCACAACACGGGATTAAAACTGCAGAAATACTCCAGGATTGCGTTCCTGAATTTGTATTGTATGCAATTAAAGCGCACGCAAGCAAAGTTCCCGCTAAATCAAAAATGGATTATACACTTTATGCAATAGACCCTCTCACGGGATTAATAGTTGCCTCTGCTTTAATGCATCCCGATAAAAAACTGCAATCCATAACCGTAGAATTTATACTCCGCAGGTTTGAGGAAAGAAGATTTGCCGCAGGCGCAAACCGCGAGCAAATAAAAGAATGTGAAAAGTTAGGACTCTCGCTGGAACAGTTTATTGGATTAACCCTCGCAGGAATGCAAAAAATAAACGCAGATCTAGGATTGTAATTTTTATTCTGTTGTTTTTTACCCCTAAATTTTCTATTCTTTGTTGTTTTATCTGTGTTCACCTGTGTTTCTCTGCATCCCAAAATTCTCTATTTATTATCTCTTAAAAGTCTCTTTAAATCACTGTTGATATATTTCGGAGTTTATCCCTCCCGCCTTTGACGGATAACTCTAAATTCTATTTTTTTCGTGTGATTTTTTGTGTTTCCGTGCCTTTGTGGCTAATTTCTTTTATTTGAATCTCGTTAATCCTGTCCTATGATTTCTGTGTTCTTTTTGTTTTTTATTTCTTCAGGATTTCCACAGTAAAGTCTTTGACTTTCTGAACATACGTTCCCTGTGCAACTTCTTTTGCCGAAAGCTCAAGTGTCTTAATAGGTTGTTTGCCAATGAAAACTTCCATATCCTTAAACGCATTTCCTGCGTTGGAACCTCCCATTGTGCAAAAGAAAGCAATGTTTTTGATTTTTTCTTTGTTTTTCGACAGATACGTTCTGACAGCAGGTGTCATTTTAGATGCCCAGATAGGCGTACCGATTATAATCAAATCATACGAATCCGGTGATTTGGTTGTTTCCTTGATTGTCGTAAGATTATTTTGAGTAGCGTCTTTCCCGGACATAATCCAACCCCATAATCCTTTTCTGCTTTTCATATCAACTATTTCTTCCATATCGCATTTAAGTGTGCTGGCTATAGTTTCGGCAACTTTTTTTGTTGTTCCTGTTCTGGAATAAAAAACAATCAATATTTTGTTTTCATGGAACTTTGCTTCACTCAACATTTGTCCTCCCTCTTCAAAATTACTCTTATTAATATCACAACTTTTAGTGTTATTTGTTAAAAGTCCTGCAAATAGAATATATATAAGATATGTTTTCATTTTGCTTTCTGTTTTAAGTTGTAAGTTTTATAAAGTCTTCGTCACTCCATAAGTTCAAAAAATCTTCATCAGTTTTAGCTTTTTCTTTATTTCTTGTATCCAAATCTATTGCTTTTGATAAGTGTTTCAGAGAGTTTCCTTTATCGCTTTTCCATGCATACATACAAGCTTTGTTATACCATGCCATCGCAAGTTCGGGTCTTAACTCTATTACTTTATCATAGGTTTCAAGAGACCTTTTATAAAGACCACTAGCCCCAAGAACAATTGCCTTATTATAAAATGCAAGGACAAATTTCGGATTTATTTCTATTGCTTTATCGTAAGACTTTAGAGCCTCGTTAAGCAAACCGATATCGGCAAGCGAATTAGCTTTATTATACCAAATTTTTGCATCGTTTGGATTTAATTCTATTGCTTTATTACAAGTTTTAACAGCCTCTTCAAGATTTCCAAGGTGACTAAGCATAAGCGCTTTGTTATATATCGCATCATAGTAATTAGGATTCAATTCCAAAGCTTTTTCGAAACATTTGATAGCTTTTTCGCAGTCTACAAGTTTAGACAGGGTAACCCCTTTACTATACCAAATTTTTGCATCATTGGGGTTTATCTCTATTGCTCTATCAGACGTTTCAATGGCTTCTTCAAATCGTTCAAGTATCCGGAGAACAATTGCTTTATCATATAATGCGTTATAGTAATCGGGCTTCAATTCAATAGCTTTGTTAAAGCATTCCAAAGATGCTTCGTAATTATCTTTATAATAAAAATTAACGCCACAATAAAAGTCATATTCCGGGGGTAATAAAGAAGTATTATTATCTGTACCTTCTATTTTTTTTATATATTCGTTTAGCTTTTCTCTGTTTTCATAGGCTGGCATTTCGGGTAAAAGTGGAATACGAATTTCTTCGTTAATCTTACTTATTATTTCATTAAAATTCATATATTATTCAGTGCATATTCATTATATCCCCTAAACTCACTATTAAAATTAAGAAATATAAACCAATATATAATAGGAATAATTGTCCTTATTAAACGAATAACATAAATTTTATTTCATTTAACAATAGGCTACTAATTAATAAAGTGATTGTCAAAGAATTTTTCATTTGGGATAAATAATATAGAAAAAGCTTGCAAACATTAAAAATTAAATGTAGTAATTTGATGGTAATTAAGTAGTTTTGTATAGCTGAACAGGACAAGATATGCGGAAATTAGTTTCTTTTTTATGGCAATCACGAGGAATCGTAAATCTTATAAGCAGAGGATTAAGTATAATGAACAGGTTCAACTTTACGCCTTGCAAGTTAGAAAAAATACTCGGGAGATATATAGATTTATTGCTCAAATATAATGCTGTTCCGACTTTTCCCATTACTGCTAATATCGTTGACAGATATCCCGAAACTATACAAAGGCTACAAAAAAGAGGAGCGGTTTTTGAAATCCACGGGTATGTACATATTGATTATACGAGATTAACCTTAAAACAACAGGAAGAACATTTTAAGAAAGCAATAGAGATTTTTCAGAAATATAAGATTACATTTTCCGGGTTTAGGGCCCCTTATACAAGATGGAATGATGATACAATGGAAGCGCTTAAAAGGAATGGCTTTATATGGGACAGTAGCTATACAACGCTTTTGGATATTATAGATAAGAAAGATTTCAAGAAAAAGCAGTGGGATGCATATCAGAAGGCCATAAAACTATATACCCCGGGGGAAGTTGCAAAACAAGTTGTAATTCCGAGAATAATGAAAAATGGAATTGTTGAGATACCAATGACTTTACCGGATGATGAAATCGTAGTCGACAGACTTGGCATAAGAAAACAAAAAACAGTCAAAAAAATATTATGGACTATTTTTAAGAAAACTTATGAGAGAGGAGAGTTTTTTGGGGTACAGGTACACCCGGAACGGATTACATTGTATAGACCCGCAATTGAAAGAATACTTAAACAAGTAGAAGTTTTCAACCTCCCTGTATGGAAAGCCACATTGAAAGACATTGCGGAATGGTGGATAGAAAAAGAAAAGTTTGAAGCCGTTATAAAAGAAACGCAAACAAATGTTTATGCTATTAATTTTAAGTGTTCCGCACGCGCAACCGTGCTTGCAAAAAATATAGAAACGGGACATTTCGACAAAGCAGGGATTAAAGGTAATGGGAAAAATGGAACTTCCCGCTTTGTCGGAGATCCCGCATCCCTAAAAACGAGCAGCAATTGGTATGGTGAATATAAGTTGGTGGATTCCTCAAACGAGTTAACAGTTCATTCGGATAAAAAACCAATAATCGGGATAAATCCAAATTGTTCCGACACATTTGTGAAATTCTTAAAAGAAGATGGGTATATCTTTGAGATCACTAAAACGGCAGACAACTACTCAATATATTTTAATGGGGTAAAAGAATTTGATGAAATAGAAATATTAAAACAAATAGAAAAACAGGATGTTCCCCTTATACGATTCTGGAGATGGCCATGGGCGGCAAGAAGCGTATTTTCAATAACGGGAGACGTAGACGCTTTAACGATAGTAGATTTTTGGGGACGGATATTGGAAACACATTTTTTGACAAAAAGCAGTTATGAAAAATAATTAGTAAGCTAAAGCAAACATTTCTACCTGACGGTATGCAAGCAAAAATGATACACTTTTTGTATCTTATATGATACAAAAATATGATTTATTCGAAATATAACTATAAGAAAACTATTAATTTGTTGTTATATAATACCAAAATTATGAGATAGCGCCTAAAATGTCGTGACATTTGCTGTATAAAACAATGAGAAGAAAAACAAAAACGCTCAAATTAATAAAAAATAAAAGTGACGAAATTTATGAAAAATACAGGAGGCATCGTAAACCAATGCCTCCGCCAACAAAAATTATAGAAGATAAAAGAAGAAAAAGCAGAAAAAAACAAAAAGAAGAATTACAAATGGAGGTAAAATGAGAATGGGACATCTGGTACATTCCGCTAAGGCGGCGGAAGCGATTTGTTTGTTTGTTTTGATTAGTGGAGTTATAAACGCAAAATCGGTAACCCGGAGTAAAGATGTAACCGTTTCGACTCCTCCAACAAACGCAATATCAAACAAGGAAAGTTCAAGCTTTCCTAAGAGTAATTTACAACAGGAAATCAACAAACTTCTTCCGCAAGCGCTAGGAAAAAGCACTCCGGCAACAAAAATAAACGTTCCGCAGGATATCATTTCCAGGTATCATGCAAGCCCTTTTGCAGCTATTAAACAGATAGAATTAAACAGAAAGAATGCTTTTAATTTAACACAAAACATACCTTTTAGCGCTTCCACAAAAGGGGATTGGATAATAATAGATTCTACCGTCATTATTGATCACGACACTACTATTAATGATAACATACTAATATATAATAATTCCCAGCTTATTGTCCGTAATTGTTCTCTTGTTGTAAGAGGTATTATCTATTCGTTTCAAAATTCTTTATTTTCCGTAGATAGCTCCAGTTTAGTAATCCCGCAGGATTACATATATCAATTTGGTATGCAGGTTGGTATGCATATTATGGATTCCAGTAAGATAGAAATAAAAAATTCCAAAATAAATTCTTCTAATTTGCCATTAGGCGGTGGAGTTATAAATGGAGGTTCTTTATTGTTTGACAATGTACTTATGAATGAATCATTTATAACTTTTTGCACATTTGGAGATAAGGCTAAAATACACATAAACCATACCGATAAAGCAGGTGAATTTGTAGTTTTGGGAGATTCGTCGGAAGTTCATATTTCGCATTCCGATACCGTGCTTGTTTGGATTGGTTTCCCGAAAGGTACATCTGGTAAAATTTATGGCGACTCTCTGCATATGAATAACTGGATTAATCATTTTACGTATCCCGACACTACCTGCGACAAGATAACTTACTCTCTTGTTTTAGACAGTCTTACAGGACTTATGTTAGCAACAATGGCAGAAGACAGCACAAATGTAGATTTGTATAATGCGGAAATCAGAGGGTCAGGACATATTTTTTATATTCCCGATACGGATACCATAACCGGACTTGTAAACGGTTCGAAATATGGTGATTTTACGGCGCCGTTTCCCGGCAGAAACTATCATCTTGTAAATTCATCTGTCACGGCTTGGAATTTGTATTTTTATGCAGGAACTCAACTTTCAATAAAAAGCTCAATTTTTGGAGAGTGTCTTCTGGCAGATTCAGCCAAGTCTCTATTTTGGAACGCAGTTTGTGATGGTGCCGGTGGACATATCGGTGCCGGCGGCAACTCTTTTTTAATTTCCGGGCTTACAAGTCTTTACACGGATGACCTTCTTGAAGGGCATTCTGTTTCCCTGATGCTTTTTACAAATTTTATGTACGGACATTTAATAGCTAAAGGTATGGCAACAACGATTTTATATAATACTATTCTTGCAAATCCTGTATTAATTTATGATTCTGCAACGGTTATGGTAACGGGTTGTTATCCGCCGTCTCCTTCGCACACTAATGAAAATATTCCTATCCGCGGAAGCGCTTTTATGCTTAGGGGACCAAATTCTCCGTTTAGTTTTGACGGGTATAAAGTTGAGTATGCCCCCACAAAAGACACCACAACGTTTTTCCCTATAACAGGCAGAATAACAACCCCAGTGGACAATGACGAGATTTGTGTTTTTTCAACCTACGGACTTAATACGGGGACATATGTAATACGGCTATGGTATTTCTTTTCAGCGTTCGGAAGTAGCGACAGCATTAACTTTGACAACTCAATATATTTGAACTGGCAAAATGTAGAGGAAACAGCAAAAACCAAAAAATTATCTCTTTCCGTTACGCCTAACTTATCCAACAGGATTAATATTAATTACGTAATTCCACAGACAACAGAAGTGAAATTATCATTATATAACATATCCGGCGAAAAAGTAGCAACTCTTGATAAGGGCATTAAAAACAAAGGTGAATATACGGTAAAACTGGATAATACAAAACTTTCTAACGGGGTTTACTTTTGCGAATTGAAAGCAGGAAAAGATATTTTACCTGTAAAAAAGATAGTGTTGGTGAAGTAAAAACACACTTTCTTGTCACGGATAGATAAGCGTAGGAACTTGACTTCTTGTCCGCAGAAGAAGGAATCAAGTCCGTCTTAGGATACGCCTAAAGCAGGACAAGCACTTGTAACCCAAAAATCACCCCGGATTAAATCTTGACAAATAGTTGTAATAGTGGTATTTTTTGTTGTTATCATTATGTGAAAAGCAGAATTGATAGCGAAGCAAAAAAATAATGATTAATCTGTTTGTCTTTTTAATACTGGGAAATAATTTACCGGACACAACCGAAGCAGATTCTATTTTCAGGTTGCCTTATACAGTAACTTATATTTCAAAGAGCGACATCCAGTGGTTACCTTTATCAGAAATTCTTGCTCAACAACCCGGAGTAATTAAATCCGGGAATACACTTTGTTTTAGAGGCACCGCAACAGAAGGCTTAGGATTATTTATTGTAGATGGCGCAAATGTTACAGACCCCGTTTACAAGATACCCTGGATAGGATTTAATGCAGATGCGATATCCCAAATGTGGATTACACTGGATGGAGTTGGTCCGGGATATGAAAATACTAATTTAGGATTAATAAATATATCTACAAAAGAAGGAATGAATGGCTATGATGGGAATATTAAATACTCTACAAATAGCCGTATGGGAGAACATTTTTTTAATCTTAATCTAGGAGGAAGAGTTCCTTTACTCAAAAAAGTGACATTTTTTGCATCCGGGAGAATAGATACTACCGACAATAATTCACCAAGTATTTTACCTAAAATTAATAATGGTCTTTATCAGACAAACGGAATGTTGAAGCTTTTATGGACACCAAAACCATTTTTGAAAATCGGTATAAAAAATGAATTGTTAAATCAAACATACCAGATTTACGATCATTTCCACTCTCAAGGAGCGTGGATAGAAGATTGGCCTGTTTATAAATCCAAATATTATGGTTTAACCTTCTCTTTAACTCACAATATCTCTCGCAATACCAATTATACCATAAATGCGGGCAGATATAATTATTCTTTCAAGGTAAGTTCCCAGAGAGGCAAATCTTACAACGATTGGAAAGAAATTGGAACAGATCTTCCGTGGGTTTCGTTTGCATACGATTCGGGATGGTATAACCCCAAAACTAAAGAATGGCGAACCGTAAATGGAATAGAATGGTCGGCGGAAAAAGCCTGGAGATATTATTATGAAAAAATTGCACAAATGGGGTATACGGATGGGGGAACAGGAGAATGGATATGGAACGGCGATATTAAGGCAACGGATATAAGAGATGCTTATTTCACGAGATATTATCAGGTTAACAGCTATATGGTTGGGAAAGATAAAAGCCTCCTTACACAGAATGATTCCGTAATTTATGAGATAAACGATACTACATTTATATATTATCATAAATTTAATTTAAGTAACTACATAGAAGATATGCATAAATATATAAATGATACTACCGGAACATTTAGTGCGGATTCGGTTGAACCGTCAGGAAATTTGTGTATGATGGGACATAACGATGACGAGTGGGGAATGTTTGATTATAATTTCGACCCCGTATGGATTGATAATAAAAATGTAACTAATTTCTTAAACGTTTCCTTTAATTCTCAAATAAACAAAAATAATAAATTAAAAATTGGGACTTCCTTAAAACAATACGAAATAGATTTGACTGAGGTTTCTTTCTTAGACGTTAATCCATATTTATCCATTTATAAAACGAAACCTCATTTCTATACTACTTATATCTCAGATGAATTCAAAAATAGGAAACTTTTGATAAATGCAGGAGTAAGGCTTGATTGTTCTAATTCCGGCATAGATGGCTACGATCACATTGATAGCCTTGGAAGCAGTGATATAAAAACAGCGACAGAAAAATATGGGATAGGTCCGGATTTAGGCATTTCGTTTACACCGTTTAGCAGTTCAGTAATATATCTTAATCATAAATATTTCTATAAACCTCAGGATTTTAGGGCTTTAGCGGGATATATGCAATGTGCCGATTTAGAAATGGAAAAAAACATTATGTATTCGGGTGGGATAAGACAAAAATTGCCGTTGAAATTCATACTGGAAGCTTCTCCTTATTATAAAGAAACAAGAAATCTATTAACCACTAGGCGCATTACGGGATACTTTAACAAAAAAGTTGTAACTTATTTAACATTGGAGCCTGATAACAAGGTACAAACTTACGGTATAGATTTACAATTAGAAAGGAATTTTTCTAATTGGGTTTCGGGAACATTTGGTTATTCGTATGTACGAGCTAAATTGATTGGGATTTCAGCGGAAGATTTGTTTCAACTTTGGTTTTATACCGGTGGGACACAAATATCTCATGAAGAATATGCTTTGCTGATCGATAGAACTCATTCCTATAAAGCCAACATTCATTTTTCGGTACCTACAATAACAGCGTTTAGCCCTTTATCTAATTGGAATCTTGATTTCAGATATAATTATACTTCAGGTGCGCTTTTTACTTCAACAGATGCTAAGGGAGGAATTGGCCCCCTGGTCAGGATGTCTCCCGTTTCTAAGGTAGACATACGAGTGGAAAAGGAGTTTAACATTGTGGGATTAAATCTGGGATTGTTTATGAATGTATGGAATGTGTTTAACATTCAAAACATTCTAGAAGTTTATTCCAGTAGTGGAAAACCGAATTCCCCAACCATTAATATATCTCCTTACGATTCTTTTTACTATGAGATCCTTTATGAAAATTATAAGACGCACTGCGAAGCTTACAAAGAAATGTATGGGTACACAAGCGGTAGAGATATATATAATAACTATTTAGAAAAACGGGAATCTTATTACAACAACCCCGACCACTATGACATTCCAAGAATTATTGAATTTGGTATCGTAACTCATTTTTAAATAACCTAATCCCTTTTGTTTTTATCCATTGTTGTCTGTAAACTGTTTAGCTACAGAACTGATTATCTCTTTATAATCTTTTCCCGATAAATCTATCCAGTTAACATCTTCTATCCCTTTGAACCAAGTTATTTGCCGTTTCGCATATCGGCGGGTATTTTGCTTTATTAATGTTATTGCCCTGTCCAATCCATCCGTAGAAGATTTTTTATCTTTCAAATGTGTAATTAATTCTTTATATCCAATGGTTTGAAATGCAGTTAATTCCGGAGAATATTTTTCAATCAGGGTTTTCACTTCATCTACAAACCCATTTTCTATCATTTTATCTACCCTCTTTTCTATTCTTTCGTATAACTTTGCGCGTTCCATTGTAAAACATATATACAAAGGTTTGTAATCTGAAGCCACTTTTTGGAGTTTCAATTCAGACATTTTTGTCCCCGTTGTTTCATATACTTCAATCGCTCTCATTATACGCATTTTATCATTTGAATGTAATTTGTTAGCCGTTACTTCATCTATATGTTTTAACTTTTCATAAAGGGCTTGAGCACTTTCCCTCTGAAGTCTTTTTTTTATTTCGGCAGATGGTTTTGGCATAGCAAAAAAGCCTTCTACAAGCGCGCGCAGATACAAACCCGATCCGCCAACAACAATAGGAATTTTACCCCTGCTTTTTATTTCTTTTATTTTTCCCCTTGCTTCAAGCGCGTAATCCCATGCATTATAAGAAACATCCGGCTCTACAACATCTACAAGCCAATGTCTAACGATAAATTGTTGTTCGCTGGTAGGCTTGCTTGTGCCGATATCCATATATCTATAGATTTGTCGGGAATCACAGGATATTATTTCGGCATTCAACTGGGAAGCTATTTCTATTGCAATCTCTGTTTTTCCAACTGCAGTAGGCCCAATTACAATGGGTAGTTTATACATGAGTAATATTTATTAGGTGCCTTTTGGCTGAATACCCCATCTTTAGAAGGGGATGACCGTTTTTTCTTTCTTGTTTTTCATTTGTCATTCCCGCGTAAGCGGGAATCCACTCTTTTTATTATTTTTTGAAGCCCCCCTTTTGACGGGGTTCTTCACTTTCCTCTTATGATAGAAAACTTCTTTATCTGATAAGAACCCGGGTCTGCTATCCATAAATTCCCTTTATTATCAAATTCAATGTCAGAAATTGTACTTAAATTATTTTTGAAATCTTCACTGGTAAATCCATCAATAACTTTCCCATCAGGGTTATATACCCAAATCACTGGCCATAATGGTCCTCTTTCTGTATGTCTATCAGGCCCATAATATTCCCATCTATTATCATTTTTATCTATTCCTGCAAGATAAGGCGAGAATGATACAAAAAACTCTTTTCTACGCAGAGAGTCTTTTCTAATAAATTTTCCATTTCTGCTATACACATTAACTCCATTAACTCCTTCACCTATAATAGTTTTTAGTTCTCCTTTATGGAATTTAATATCAAAATTAGGCCATTCTTGTGTATAAACAGAGAACGAAAGGATAAACTTTCCTCCAGAGTCAAACTTTTGTGCCCGTCTATTTTTTAAATCCGCTACATAAATATACCCTGAATCATCAATAGCTATATCACCGACACAATCAAACTTTCCTTCTTCTGCTTTTTCCCTTCCACTCACAAATCCACCCATAGTCCATACAAGTTTACCCGAAGGTGCAAACTTTTTTATTTTATTTATGGTAAAATCTGAGACATAAATATTCTCATCTTTATCTAAAGCAATTGCTGTCGGGTTATGCAATATTTCTTCTTTTGGAGTATCCTTTATAGCTTTTCGTACTTTGCCGTCTTGCAGGATATAAACTTGACGACTATGGTTATCTATAAATACAACACTTCCGTCTTTACAAATCTCAATATCATTATCCCATTCGCCGGGAACGACATTTCTTGAGCTTTCTCCATAAAAAACAGTTTGATTTGTGTAGAAAGGACCTTCTACAATAGAAGTTTTTGTATTGAATTTTATCAGATAAGTTCCCCAATAGTCTTCCAGATTTATTCTCCAAATAATATAAATATTCTCATCTTTATCAATTGCTACATTCTGCCAATGATAATCTATGGACTGTGACCCTATTGGATGAAGAAAAACAGTTCCATTTGCTATTTTGACTGCCAACTCACGAGAGGTTCTTTTAGCAATGTTTTTGAAAGTTATTTCTTCTATTTTTGCTTCGTCTTGATTAAAAACGTATAATACATTATTGTCTACGGGCATAAGCATTTTTGCTTCTGCAAATCCTGTATCCCTATCTGTAAGTAGAATTTTTAAAAAATATTGACCATTAATCTGTTTCCATGAATCTGACGAATTTATTTTAGACGAAGTTAATTGCTTTCCTTTTTTGACCTTAGTAATTATTGAGCCTTTATCAGAATAGATAGGAAGATTATCACTAATAGGGTAAAATGTATTCTCTTTTATTTTCGTTTTTTCCCCTAATAAATAAATTTTATTATTTGTAATTTTAATATCTGTTGGATTTTTGAAGTTTTCCGGTTTGAAAGATTTCAGAAATTTCCCTTCCGGCGAATAGATTTTTATAAAGATATCTGTTTCATCCATACGATTTGAAGGAGTTTCATCATCCAACATATAAATATTTCCATTACTTGCAATATCCATAGCAACAGGTCTTATCAGATTTCCTTTTATTTCTAATAACATTTTTCCATCAGGTGTAAATTTACCTATTCCAGTTTCTGTAGGAACAAAAAGACAACTGTCTTTGACTTTCATTAATGTATTTTTCTGCGATGTCCAATTCCCATACCCAGATTCTCGGACTCTTTTCTTCATAGGTATATTTACAAAACTTAAAAACTCCCCTGAAGAATTAAATCTCTGTATTCTATAATTCAATTTTCTGTCAACTTCTAAGATATACAAATTTTCATTATCTTCCGAAACTCTCATTGGGCTGGTTACTATACCTGCTCCGGTAGAATCTCCTATTGTAAATTCAAGTTTGAATTGCATATCGGGATGTTCGTTTTTTCTCAAATACTTTTTCTCTATCCAACCTGTCCACTCGTTTCCAGATTGCCTTACAAAGAAATAATCACTATGCTCTTTTATAACTCTTGCAATTTCATCTTTATCCAGAGGATTGCTTGCGCTCCTATGCTCGAAGCCAATATCTCTTGGCCAAGTATAAAGAGTACATCTATCTTGCACAATTCCATTAAAAGAGTTCTCTATAGGGAGAATAGAATCAAATTGTTCGGAAGTTAGTTTTGTTAATTCAGGTAAAGTTTTACCATTGGCTTTTGGTATATAAAAAAGGGAGACTAATAAAACGAAAGGAATGACAAAAAAGGTTCTCATATAGAATTTAGGCTTTAGGGAACATCACGATTTTAGCAGCACAAAAATTCCAACTACCCAACAGTATATTGCAAAAAGAGAAAAGGATTGTTTTCTTACAACCTTGAATAATAATTTGATTGCCATATAACTTACAAGAAAAGATATAAACACTCCAACGGAAATAACTCCAAAATCCATAGTTTTCAAAGTGGAACTACCAAGTTTTAATATATCGATAAACTCCAACAAACTTGCCCCTAAAATTGCTATACATCCGAGCAATAAAGAAAACTTTGTTGCCGCTGTCCTGTCCACCCCCATATAAATTCCCGTACTTATCGTAAAGCCTGACCTTGATAAACCGGGAACAATTGCCAATGACTGTGCTATCCCAATTAGTATGGCATCTATAATTCTTATTTTAGTTCTACCGTTATTTTCTGCTTTTTTTAGTCGTGTAAACCAGAGCACTAACCCTGTAATCATAAGCGCTATCGCTATCATAAAAGGTTCATTAAATATATTTTCTATTTGAGATTCAAAGCCAATCCCAACAATCACGGCAGGAATAGAAGCAATGACAAGCAATAGAATAGTACGCTTATCGTGTAATAAGATTTCCCAAATGTCTTTCCATAGAATAAGAATAATGGCAAGCACTGAACCGAAATGTAAGAAAACGGTAAATTGTAATTTATCCGTTATTCCGAACAACTGTTCAAGAAACGCCAGATGCGCAGAAGAAGACACCGGGAAAAACTCCGTAATCCCTTGCACAATTCCAAGAATTATAGAATGTATCATTTTATTATCGCTACCCCCATACTTCCATCTATATGTATGATTAGTTCTTTCTTGTTATTTTTTATTGTGGAACAATACCAACCGTTTTCATCTTTTGCAAGTTTTTTTATATTTTTCAAATGAACTCCCGTTGATTTAAGTTTTATAGAAACGCTGTCGGGCATAATTAAAGTAAGTTGCCCTGTTCCGAGTGTAATTTCTATCCTTTTACTCCCTTCAAATTTGCCATTGAAATCAAGCGTATATATCCCAATTCCACCGCTAAAATAAAAATTCTCAAAGTTCGCATTGCTTAAATTAGTTCCCTTGAAACTGCCAAATTGGGAGTTAACATAAAAATCTTTGCACAGCATAGTATTAAGCGAATCTATTGATAAAGTAGAAACTCCATTCGTAGAAAAATTAAACCCGGATACTTTTAATCCCGTTAAATTAACATCTGCCGACTTTACGTTCAAATTTAATTCTAAAGGTATTTTATGGGTAACCATTACCTTACAGGTGTTTTTTAATTTGTTCAATGCTTCCAGAATATCCCCTGCATCCCCACCGGTAGGCAAGTTCGATTGTTTGTTATCCTCTTTTATTTCAAATTTTCCTATTTTTTCTTCTACCTTATAATCAATCCCAACAGAAGTATTTGTTGAATCATAATTTAATTTTGTATTTACAATATATGTATCCGTTTCCGCTTTTTTTAAGATGAGTTTTATAGAGGATAATTCAATTTTTGCGCATATTGTTTTTTCCCTAGTCAGCTTTGTACATTTCGACATAACGACAGGATTAAGCATTGCAATACAAAATAATAAAACCATTTTTAGTCTTTACTTCTATATGGAAAAATTGTCAACGTATTAAGTATACGGAGATGCTTTAAATATGATTATTTTATTAAAACCAGTTTTTGGGCAACTTTAGAATTACCTGCTTGAAGAACAACAAAGTAAATGCCGGCCTTAACATCCCTTGTATTAAAAATAATATTGTAGTTACCTGCTTTTTGTTCCTTGTTAATAAGGGGCTTTATTTTTCTGCCACCTATGTCGTATACTTGTAATGAAACTTTTGTATTAAAGGGTATAGAGTAACTAATTATTATTGGTTTGGCAAAAACTATCCCGGGAATCCTTAATTTCGCATTGTTAATATTTGGCAAAGAATTATTCTCAGTTACTCCAAGTTTTTTCTTATATGTTACAACGAATTTTTTTGTAGTATCCATATTGGATATAATAGTTATATTGTCATTGCTGGTATCTGCTCTTATAATATTGTATCCGTCGTCCAATCTTATATTATTATTCCCCGTAGAACTTTTTATTGTTGCCCGCCCTTGATATATGCCGGAATTTGTATCCGTTTCTATAAGCGCAACTGCTATACCGCTTTGATACACGCTTGACTTTAGAATAGATACTCCTGCCTCCCTGAGTTTTGCATTCCTATCCTGCCCATATATTTGTAAATACAAAACTACGGAATCTCCGCAAAGAGAATCCACGATAAAAGAGTAGGTAGAATCATAGTTACGAACGGAATCTACTGTAATCGGTTCGCCCGGAACTCCGGATATGAAATTGTTTTCCCAGGGCGTATGTTTATTTAACCCGCTAATTAATCCCGATATAGCAGTATTTGTCGTATCCCACCAAAAGTTATTTTCAAAAGAAACATTAATCCCCGTAGCATTATTAATTTCCGTATCGGATTGAAAAGTATTGTAATATAGGTGGGAATAATTTATTTTAACGGTATCTGCATTATCTATAATGTAAGACAACCCTGATTTTGTATCGGATTCAGAGCCGTTATCAACTATAAAACAGCTGTCAATATTAGTGCGAGACCCTTCACAAATGGCAAACGCTCCTCCCATATGAGATATATTATTGGTTATTACATTACAAATAAGCGTAGGATATGAGAAAAATTCAACATAAAGACCTGCGCCGTAATCTCCGGAATTATTATCTATAATATTGTTTCTAACTATAGGATAAGATTGGTGATATAAATAAAGAGCCCCTCCATATTCCTGTGCGATATTATTTTTTATTAAATTATTAATAATTGTGCAGGCTGAGCCAAATGTAAAAATACCCGCCCCGTCACTGCCGGAGAAATTATCGATTATATCATTGTTGGAAACTGTAGGGGATGTATTCCTTATGTGCAAACCACCACCATAATCCTCGACAATGTTATTATTTATGTCATTTCCAACGATATTTATACCGGAAGCACAACTATCAATATAAACTCCTCCTCCGTTGTTTGCACTGTTATAGCATATTTTATTTTTGCTAACTTCAACGTTAAAAGAATTATAAATAAGAAGTCCACCTCCACCGCTATTTGCGCCCGTTGATAGATTATTTTGTATCTCGTTTTCCGTAATAGTTGCTGAAGAACTATCTACAAAGAATCCTCCTCCTACGTTGGATAAATTGTTATTTATCTTATTATTGTTAATTACAGGTGCCGCACTTCCATAAACAAAAAACCCTCCTCCGGATTTAGCTGAATTATCAGTTACTGTATTAGCCGTAATTTCAGGAGATGAGGCATACAAAAAAACACCTCCGCCATTTTCAGCGCTATTATCTTTTATTATACATGAATCTATCCTGGGGGAAGAATACGCGCAAAATATTCCGCCGCCGCAATTGTTGCCGGAAGAGACTCCTTTTGCATTCCCATACGTTATTGTAAAGTTTTTTATCACGGCAGAATGGGAGAAAGGATCTCCAAACGCACAGTAAATAACATGGTAAGCGGTATCGGTTCCCGCCGAATTAAGCCCGCTTAAAATTACACTATCGGGATGCGAACTTATAAGCGTTACCTTATCTTTCATAGTTAATCCAATATAGGAAACATTTCTGACAAAGTAAGTTCCCGTATGGACAAAAACGGTATCGTTTACAGAGGAAAGGTTTATTGAATTCTGTATTCCCTGAGCTCCATCCGATTCATAAATATGTCTTTGGGTTGCAAAAAGGGTAGAACTTATAATCAAAAAACTAATATAACAAAGATATTTATATTTGATAATCATTACTAAAACGTTTTAGAGGTTTCGAGTTTTAGTCCGGGATTATCGTTTTTGAATCCGAGTTGTAAATCCACGTTTCCTATCCAGCTTAATCTTTGGTTATGTTCCTGCGCAAGATTATAAGCATCCCTAATATTCCATATATGAATTCCTACTCCCCCCATAATAAGCCCAACTACTCCTGCCCGTTCAAGTCCGGAAAGTTCATCCCATTTATTTATTGTTTCCGTTGTAGTTAATTCTTTTTCTTCTCCGTTTTCATCTGTAGCTGTCCACGTATATTCCACGTTTTTAGTTCCTGCAAGTGTAGATGCCAATATAAAACATCCCATTTCAGATGCAAAATAGGTTACGCCTCTTAGATATTTCTGGCAGTAAATTTGTCCTAATCCCGGGCAGGTAATCGAAAATAAACCTGCAACTAGAGGATCTTTGGGGATAAACAGGGGATTTCTATCCATATAGCTAATCTCTTTTTTTATAGTCTTTTCTATTTCAGGAGATAAAGTAGATGAATTCTCCTGTCCAAAAAGCATTCCTGTAAAAAAAACGCTTACCATCATAAAAAAAAGTTTTCTTTTCATCTTTGCTCCTTTTAAAAATACATGGGCGAGGCAAAAGCCTCGCCCTTTGTAAATTTCATTTTATTCAACTTTATACGGAATTCCCCATAACACATCTCTTTCTGATGCCTGGGCTTTATCAAAGAGAACGCCCCAATCAAAAACATCTATCCATGCCCAACGCGACTGAGCATCTTTCGGAACCCATGTCCCTTCCCATTTATTGGTTCCGGCAATATGCTCAAATGGACTTGTATAATCTAGTGCCGGGACATGTAAGAATACCACTACAGAATTATCAGAAAGAGAGCCCGATTTATAAACGGTAATCTTTATGGAGTCTCCGATATTGAAAATATACGGATAAGTACTTTCCGCAGATATAAGTTGTGTTGCGCTTGTAATGGTTGGTTTTGCCGCTTCGCCTATGACTTCTATCTGAATGGAGTCTATATTAACATACGTACCTGCAGAGTCGGATACTATTTTTCCGGGTGTAAGTCCGGTAAATACCCACTTATTATTTTTAACTTTATAATAGTACGTTACGTCTCCCGTAAAATTAGGTGTAGGTTTCGAGATAGTATCACGATACTCGGTACTACCTACGGTGCTATCCCAATAAGCTACGACCAGAGTATCCGGCCATGTAATATGACCTGCAATACTTGCTTCTGAACCATTGAATGCCGGAATTGCAGTAACTGTTGCCGTACCAGAGTGTCTCCATAAATCAACGGGCATAGATAGAGCTTTATCTCCTTTTTTAGTTGTCGTATCCGTCGGTGGCTTAGCCGCCGAAACTGCTATTGTAGTCCAATAATTATCCGGCAAATCATCTCCTGCATCCGTGTTGGCTTTTTTTCCACAACCAACAATTCCGAGTATGAGAATCGCGCTCACACACAGTGGAAAAAGTCTTTTCATTTTATCTCCTTTCCAAGGGGGCGAGAATTACTCGCCCCTTTTTGGATTTTTTATTTTCCTTTAAGATTATTATTTAAATATGGATATAACCAACCATCGTAATCATAACCGTATTCGGTATCGTGTATCGTATTACTACTTATAAGGTCAAACCATGCAAACCTTGTCATTGGAACCAATGGTATACCCCATTTCTCTGCATTGGTAAATGTACCGTCACCATTGTTTTTCATAGGTATTCTGACAAGCCATTCGGGCCATAAGTGAAGATATGCTTCTGCATTGCTCGTATTTGCGTATATGGTTACGGTTATGCTCTCTGTAGGCGCAAAATTCAAAGCATTTTCCTGATTAAATAAATACCCGGAAGGATTCGTTAATATCGTATCCGGATAAGTTCCACATTGTATTCTTATGCTGTCTATCGCTACCGTATGTGTAACATTTGAAGAACCGGCTACTCCCGATATTTTTACCAATCTCCAACCTCTGTTAGCACTACTTCTAAGCCCCATTCTTTTATAAATACCATACATTTTAGAAGTCTCGCTTAAAGGTTTGCCGCCAAGGAAACCAACAGTATCCAAACCGGAATCACCCGTTATTTCCTGTTGCCCTAAAATTATAAACAAACCTTCTTTCTCCAATGTCCATTCTACATAAGCAGAATCACCCGTTACTGATACATTTATATCTAGATGATTTCCCGTATCGGCAACAGCTCTAATCCAAAATGGGAATGGAGGGTTCTCTATAATATGATTCCCTTTGCTTTTCTGAGTAGTTGTGTCAGTTTGATCGACTTGAGAATTGTTCCCCTGAAACCACTCGGAAGCGCGAACCATATCCTCAACCGCTACTCTATCAGCAGCGGTTTCATCAACGGGTTTTTCTTTCCCGCAACCAATAATACCAAAAACAAAAACCAAACTCAACCCTAATGTTAAGAGTTTTTTCATCTTAACCTCCTTTTCTTCTTTTAAGTTTTTTGATTTTAAAATTTCTTTCATCCTTTTTCCTCCTTCTACTAAAATATATAGCAAACGCCGTGACATTTTACTTCAAATCTTTAATTTTTGTTACTATATAAGGAAATATAAGATTTTTTAACATACGTATTTTTGTCATAAAAGCATATTCTTGTATCATTCTTGATACAAAAAGTGTATCATTTTTACACCAATCCCTTGGGTATTGGTATCGGGTTTCGCTGGATACCAATTTGCTAACTTTGCTTAGCCGGTGTTATACCTAATTCCCGCATTTTTCTATAGAGATTTGGTCTTTCTATTCCCAATGCTTCGGCAGTTTTTTTCATATCATATTTATTATTCTCAAGTTGGGTTTCTACATATCTCTTTAAAAGCTTTTTCTGGGCATCCGAAAGACTTAAAGATTCAGAAAAAATATCGTCTACTTTTTTAGTTCCTACAATAAAGCTTATATCTTCCGTTTTTATTTTTTCGTCTTGCGTCATAATGGCGATTCTTTCTATGATATTTCTAAGCTCCCTGATATTCCCGGGATAGGAATAATTACTGAGTGTATCCATTGCAGATTCCTCAAATTCCTTTGTTGGCAAACCTCTTTCCCTGCAAAATAAATTCATTAAGTGTTTTGCAAGAACGGGAATATCCGTTTTTCGTTCCCTTAAAGGAGGAATATATATTGGCATAACATTTAATCTGTAGTATAAATCTTCCCTGAACTTCCCTTTTTCTATTTCCTTTAATAAATCTTTATTTGTGGCTGCAACTACTCTGACATCCACTTTTATTGATGTCAGCCCACCTACCCTTTCAAACTCTCCATTTTCCAATACTCTCAAAACTTTTGCCTGGCAGGAAATACCCATATCTCCTATTTCGTCAAGGAATATAGTTCCTTTATTCGCCAATTCAAATTTCCCTATCTTCCTGGAAACAGCTCCCGTAAAGGCTCCTTTTTCGTGTCCCAGAAGTTCGCTTTCTATTAAACTCTCCGGGATAGAAGCGCAATTCACTTTTATAAACGGGGCAGTTTTTCTCGTACTCTGGTTATGAATAGCCGCAGCAACAAGTTCTTTTCCGGTTCCTGTTTCACCAAGTATAAGAACTTTACTGTCACTCGGGGCACATGCTGCAATTTGAGTTTTTATATATCTTATGGCTTTAGAGTCACCCAATATTTCATAACCACTTGCATTTATTTTTATAAGTTCGTCTTTCTCTTTTACCAGGTTTGTTTTTTCCATTGCATGCGTTACGGCGATTTTAACTCTATCGAGACTAAGGGGTTTTTCTATAAAATCATAAGCTCCCAATTTAGTCGCCTGAATGGCAATATCAATCGTTGCGTGCCCGGATATCATAATCACTTCTACGGAAGAGTCTTCTTTTTTTATTTGTTTAAGCAAGTCTATTCCGTTTATATCGGGCAATCTTACATCGAGGAATAAAAGATTTATATCTTCTTTTTTAAGAATTTTTAGTCCTTCTTCGCCTGTTCCTGCAGTAAAAACAGAATATCCCGCATCTTTTAAAATATCGGATAATATGGAAAGAATGTTTTTTTCATCATCTATTATAAGTATTTTATTTTCCATTTTTCACTCCCTCTTCTATGCTTTATTTACAGGTAATTTTATTGACACTCTAGCCCCTTTGTCTTGATTGTTTTCTATTTCTATTTTTCCGTTATGGGCAACTAATATTCTTTCTGAAATAATCAATCCGAGTCCGCTCCCGCCTTCTTTTGTCGTAAAATATGGATGGAACAAGTGTTTCAGGTCCTCTTCCGATATCGCTTTACCGTTGTTGGATATGATTGTTTCTACTTCATCTAATAGCAATCCACGCCGTGGCGGGATGTTCCATTTAGTAGTAACGCTAATTTCAAAATTTTCTTCCACCGCCGCATCGGGGTCTTCTATCTCCGCCTCAGCGAGATTTTCCACTCTTGCTTCAATTGCATTTTTAATAATATTTTTTACCACCTGTTTAATTTGACCTGCATCAATAATAACTTCCGGTATGGACTCGTCATAATTTTCCTTAAACTTTACATCCGGAATATTTTCATACAATCCAACACATTCTTTTATAATTTCGTTAAGGTTTGTAGGTTTCTTATCAGGAGAAGGAAGACGGGCAAATTCAGAAAACTTCCCCACAAGTGTAACAAAGTTATTAATCTCGGATTCCATTATTTTGGTGGTCTTATCAATAACTTCCGGCAGGTCGTTGCTTTTTGTAAGATATTTTTCTCTTAATCTTTGGTTGGATAATTGTAATGCCGTAAGCGGGTTTTTAATTTCGTGGGCCAACATTCTTGACATTTCCTGCCATGCGGTATGTCTTTCCGTTAATTTTAATTTTTCCCGGGCTTCACGCAAAGATTCAAGCATAAAGTTAAAAGAGGTTGTAAGTTTGTTGAATTCTTTATCTTTGACTTTATTAAGCGTCATAGAAATGTCTCCGCCTGCTATTTTCTGTGATATATAAGTCAATTCCTGTAGAGGTCTGGTTATGTATTTTACATAAATAGAAGCAATAAAAACAGACACCAAAAAAAGTCCGCACACAAGCAAAATGCTAAACTTAATAAATTCCAATTTCAATGGTTCTAAAAGGGCTGAAGACTGCCTGTATTCCTGTATGGCTTTTTCTGCTACGACCAATTCTTCAGGGGTTTTTGCATTTGCAACCGCATTTTCCAAAGAACTTTCTATGTTCCCCTTCGTTCCAAAAATCGGATTAAAAGGAGCGACCTTGGATGTAAACATTATTATTGGAACAACCGCAAGAATAAGTATGAGGGCAAAAGCAAGTATCAATCTACTTCTAAGCGTCATCTTTTTATGATGAATTTCAACGAGGGCATCTGGTAATCCCAGAAAGCCATAAGTTCAAATTCTTTACCGCCAATGGCTTCCATTTTTATGGGATCCATATAAGCTTTCACTACCATAACTATATATTTATCCGGGCAAACCAATTTTACTTTATTGAAATTAGTCATACATTGTTCTACCTGACGCATCTCTTTCACTACAAATGAAGTATCTGATTCGGATATAGTAATCAGAAAGTTTTTTTCTGCAATATTGTATTTTACGTTATGAACTATTTCTTTAGAAAAATGGGACATCCCGCCCTGGCGGAGATCACTTTCTTTGTTCTGGAAAGTTACTCTCAAGTTAACCGGAGTTCCGCTCAATATTATTTCTTTAAGTCCTTTTGGGAAAGCACTTTTTAAAACAGTACTTACGTATATAGTATCCGAAACAACTATGATTTTAGGTGTGGTAAACGCCACATCTTTGCCTTTTGTTCCAAGGAGTGCTACTACTCCTATAACTACGGCTATAACTTTCGTCGCAGCAAAATTAAGTAAAACTTCCATTCTTGTACAGAGATTATATTTAATATTCTAAATGTCAATTTTTTTCATATTATATGTTTGTTATTTTGATTAATGGAAATTCTTATTTGAGTGGAATGCATTTGAAAAGATTTTATAAATGAGAGTTGATTTTGAATCTTATTCTTCTTGCAAAAAAACAATTGACATTTGAATGGGAATAAAATATATTGTCAATAGTATAAGAGAGCATTATGGTTTCATTTTTTCTTGTTTTTCTGAATATCGGAATAAATAATTTAAATGTACAGCCTTTTGAAACTTCCCAAAGGATAAAAGGACTTGGGGTAGAGTTTTCCCGTATAATATCGGATACGGTTACTGACCTTGTATATGAACCCGGGCTAACGGCTTTTCTTTCTCACCCCTTGTTTCTTACAGAATTCCAAAAATACAGCACTTATGATACTAGCGACCCGGTATATCGGTTCGGATATTTTTGCCCTCGTCTATTTCGTGGTTTTTCAGGTAGTCTTTTCTTAGAAGGTTCCGTTAATGAGTTCTCATGGGGAAGCAGCATAGCAAATAATTTATATTGGTGGAGAAGCATCGGCAGCATTACACGATTGTTAAACGGGGGAGAAAATGCAATATCGTTTGGAGGAGATATTATATCCGGCGTAAAAAAGAATGGATGCTATTATGATAATATTCAAAAGTTTACAAGAAATGATTATAAAGTATTTTTGTCCCTTATTAAGGAAACAAAAAATTTCCAGGGTAGGATAACGGGAGAATACATAAATAATAATATGGATTCCGAATATTGCTATTCGCAATGGGATAAAGATTCTTGCTACTCCAATTATCATTATGGCGACTCCCTTACCATAATAGAGGAGTTATGGGAAGAAGTCAGCAAAGGAGACTCCACTGCAGAAAAAAACAAAAATGGTTTTTTCAGCATAACTACGGTTGGAAATATATTGTTATCGGAAAACATAAAAATTAATGTCTTTGCTTCAATAAAAACTGCAAAGGATATGGGACGAGAATACTATAGTGGTAATTACTATTATTACGGTAGAATTTACAAGGAAACAAAAATCTGGCAGGATTCCACCACAATAGATTGCGATACTACTATAATCCACGCAGATACGAATACGAATTATATACACAAAAAAAACACGGATTTTTATGTTTCGGAAATAAATTTTGGGGTAGGGCAGGAGAATAAAATGAATGATAAATTTTCTCTATTTACGGGACTAAAATTGAATTATAGAAATGGTCAAAATAAAGAAACTATAGCATTTCCAATGGGCTTTGAATACAGAGTATTCTCTTTTTTATGCACCAGAGCCGGAATTACAATATATGGCAATAAAATAAATAATAATATCTGCCTTTCAAATACTTACTATCTAGGAGTAGGTTTTTACCCTGCAAATGGATTAAGCATAAATATATCTAACAAAGGGGAATTGGTTGAACCGAACGATTGGGAAATAGGAGTAATAAAAACTTTCTGATGAATAAATGGTTCTATATTTGTATAATTACCGTTTGCATTGCAAGTACTATCCCTGCTAAAAATACATCTATCAGGATGAAAGCAATTGGATGGGAAGAACTTAACGGCATAGTAGAAGATAAAGAATCGGACATATTACGAAATCCTGCGAATTTAAATAAGCTTAATAAGGTTCAAATCGGTTCGTCTTTTGAAAATGATTTAACCCGCCCTGTTTTTTCAATTTTGCTTCCTAAAAAAATAAAATCAATTATAGGAGTTGGAATTATTGCTGAAGGATACAAATGGGATGATTTTGATACCTGTCACTATAAATATAAAGGTGACGGATATTATAACTATGAAGACTATAATTATGGGGATTCTTATTCCGGAACGTTTATCAGTTGTCTTTCGGTTTCAAAAAACATGGACTTTGGCGGGAGCTATACATATGGGACATCCTATAGTTCTCACAACATAAACAATGAGGATCTTGATATTAACTCCGATACAAGCATATATCAATGGGATAGGAATGAACAGGGAGCAGGCAAAAATCAGGGATTTATAATTGGTTCGATATTCAAAATTAATTCTAAAAATTCTATAGAGCTGGTATTAAATTCCTTATCATCCAATGGCAATTGGGATAGTAGATGGAAACACAAATATGAGGATAGCTACTATACGGGAGACTGGAAAAGCGAACGACTAATAAATAAAGCTATAGATAGCAGTAATAACAATACACTCAATACTATGCTCGTACTCAAAAAAGTTATATCTCCCGCAACAACGTTTTCCGTAATTGGCTGTGTTGAAAAGGAAACGTATAAATATCAAGATGTTGAAGAAACAAACATTGCTTTTCAGGAAATTTACAACGAAGAATTATTTGATTCCAATGTTACGACTATAGATACTACATATAACGACTCTAAGAATATTAATGTTTTCATTGGAATCGGAGAAGAAATTAAACCTTCCTCAAAAGCAAAAATCGGGGTAGGAGCAAAGTGGATATATGAAACTTATTCGTCCGAAAGGATTTCGCATACGCGTAGATACGAAACTTTTGATTCTACGGATTTCGTTGATAGTTCTATCTCCGTTTATAACTATGATGATACTGACTGGTATATTCTTGGCGTAGTTGGAGTAGAATACAAACTAATTCCACAATTTGCATTAAGAGGTGGAATTGCTTTTTGTCCCTATCCTGATATAGAAGGAATTATTACAGCAGGATTCGGATATAAAGTGTTTAAGAATTTCAATATTGATTTTTATATAGTTCAGGGATGGAGTGATTGCGAATGGGGTATTCAGGCGAGTCTAAAAAAATAGGTTAAATAGGTTACCAAAACTAACTATTTATTTTCTGTTTATTATTTTATTCCCTTCCATCTTAATTATTTTTTCTACTTTACAGCTTTTTACTTTTACAAAATAAATTCCGGCTTTTGCTATCCTGCCATTATTGTCTTTCCCGTCCCAGATAATTTCGTTATTCGTTAAACGTAAATGGGACATCCCGCCTTGGCAGTGATCGTTAATGGGGAATTGGGACATTGGGAAAGTTTTGACTAGCTTACCGGCTATATCGTAAACCCGTAGGGAACGGTCGCAACCGTTCCCCACATTAAACTTTATAGTTGTTGATGAAACAAAAGGATTGGGATAAGTTCGACAAAGGGAAACAGTATTTGTGTTTTGATTTTCTTCAATGCCTGAATGTTTACGGATAGTTAATTCTACCGGTTCTTTTATTATTAATAAGTCCGGTATTGTTATTATACCGGAAACATCAGCTTTAACGATTCCTTGTTGTAGCGTGTCTCCGGTTGACTTTTTCACGAGCTCCCAAGAATAGTTCTGCCCGGGTTGAGGAGCAAATTTCTGTAACCTACGGGGAGTAATATTTGTTAAAATAGTATCCTCATCGGGAATATCGTTAGGATAAATTGACTGGCTAACAACCCACACTATAATTTCCCATTTATCCGTGGAATCTAAAATATTTGCGGTATCCCATTCAAAGTACCCACCCCATGTCCCCCACGGGTTACCATTTATAGGATTTCCATCTCCAATGTCAGGTTGTATTCCCGGGGTTATGTAATCTAAGTCCGTTCCTGAAAAGGCAGGAAAAGATTGATTATTACGAAAACGGGCAAGATAAGTAAGGGACAAATGTTCCGAACGTCTCCAATAAACTGTATCAGACCAATTCATATGTTCCCGCTCATCCCAGTATAACGCAAAACCTATTTTTGCCGAATCCAGTTGTTTATATAAATCGGGTTTTTCTTGCCATGGAGATATTATATCAGTCTTCCCGCATACTGCCATTGTAAATGGCCAGTTTCCGGTGTTTTGGTTATGAAGACGCCATTCCCAATTACGTATGTCATAAACGCCATAATTACCGGTTAGATTAGTAGGGATATTCTGACTTTCAGTTCCGAACATACTCTTTGGTGCATTATCAAGCCCCTGACGGCGTGGGACAAAAACCAATCCAGCACTGTAAAGTTCGGGGAAAAATTCAGTAAGAAAAGTCGTAGCATTTCCCCCCATACTTCCTCCCCACAAGGAAATACGTGTGGAGTCAATTAGAAAATTTTTTAAAAGCCATTGTGTTTCCCAGTGTACGCGCCGGATAGTATAATCTATTATCGTATCAGTATCCATTGGTAAGGAAGGCGAAAATCGGTTATATTTTTTGTTATAACCAAACCACATAGTATTTGAACACGAGTCTCCCAAGGGAAGAGGGTCATCCAGACTCACAAAGAATCCGTTTGGAAGCAGGTAACGACCAATAAAGGGAAGATTGTTAGAGAAAAGATTCTGTGTGCCTCCGTGAAGACAAATACTTAATGGACCATTATTCGGGTTCCCCGGTTGTTTCCAAAAAGCAAAGTTGAATCCCAACCCATTACTGTGTTCATCTCCCATTACCGGATATTCGGAACGGCCCGAATTGTAATCTGAGTGCCCGTCTATCCAGTGCGAGTAAATAGTTACAATACTATCCTGATATTGGATTACGACTTTTATAGAATCGGTAGTTTCCTGAATAGCGCCACTTGTATTGCCAGCGCCGACAACAGTGTCTTTGCTCAGAACTACTGCATAATATTTAGTTCCTGTTGAATGAGGCGTTACAACAAAATAAGCTTCGTTTGTATCTACGGTTATTGTCCCTGTTAAGCTGTCGGGCAATTTCCAGCGGGCATTTGGCACATAATCGTTTAGACGAGAATTGGCTCCATCATTGGCAAAAACTCTACCAACCAGTATAGCATTTTTAATTGAAATAATCGGCATGGAACTTTGGTATATTTCATAAGTAGTATCCTCGGGGATAGGTTTTGAGTGTTCCCAGAGCAGAAAAGTTTGTCCTTGTATATGCCAGGTGCTTAAGTTTTGCTGCGCATAAATACGTTTTAAACTAACAGTAGAAAGTAATACTATTACGAATAAAAACTTTCTCATTATTACTTTATGATTTGTATACTCTTCGTCTGTTTCCCCTTAGAAGTTTGCAAACAACAGAAATATGTTCCCGAAGCTAGTTCCGATGTATTAACATTAAGCGAATATTCTCCGGATTTCAGTTTTTCACTAAGCAGTTCTTTTACTTTTCTTCCGCATACATCAAAAAGTTCCAATTTTATGTTGCCACTATACGCAACAGAGAACCTTATACTCAGTTTATCTTTTAAAGGAGTAATAACAGATAATTTAGAATTGAATTTTGTTGATATCTGGTAGTATTCGGATATCCCCGTTCCCACAGTTGGTATCAAAATTTTTGATGCATAAACAGAGTTATGATAAACATAATTTCTTGCTAAAAGCGTATCTCCGGTTTTATACAGCGAGTCGTCATTGTTCGGATTTACGGCAAACATTGGGTAATTTGAAGAACTGACATCTATTCTCAAACGATGTCCTGCCAGAAAAGTTAAAGCAAAATCCGATAATGTAATGGTATCCACATATACCTGTCCCGGTGTCATAAATTGTTCCGTACTATAGGAGTTACGGAATCGCATTCTCCGGATTCCCTGTGTTATAATTATAGAACTGCTATCCGGGTAAACGTCACATAAACGTACACTAAAATCAGTGTCTTTTCTATCCGAAGAAACGTATAGCAAAATTTTGACCGAACCATCTACAATCAGATTGCCGGTTAAAATGGGAGTCGAGTAAACAAGCACATCGCTTCGGCTTTCCACAGAATCTCTCTGGTCTTGTGGACCAACGGGAGTTGAAGGAACAAACGGATTAAACCTTGAACCCCCGACAGTTGGGGAGGGATTACGCGGGTCATAGGATATAGAATCATACGAAACGCTATCCACAAGCAAGGCAGAATTCAATACGCCTCCGGTTTGTAAATATAAAGTATCCGTATAGTTTCCGACAGAATACCAATCATCCGTAGTTTTCCATTCATTTACTCCCATCTGGTAATATCTGACAACCGGCAGTTGTTCATAACCATTTTGGATATTTCTAATATAGTAATCAAAGAACATAGTTGTTACCGAGTCCGGAACTCCAACGCTATTTGGGTAACTAAGGACTCCCTGCTGTGATTGCCCGACACTGGAATGCAGCCACGGGCCCATAATTAATTTATGTTTTTGTCTTACGGAAATATCGCTTCTGGTTCTCAAATCCTTGAACGCACGAATTACATCCGAGGGGTAATGGTCATACCAACCGCTAACCATAAGCATCGGCACAGCAAGAGATTCGGGATAGTCATTCGGCTGTTCAACAAGAAGTTTCCAGTACATAGTTTCCACCGGGTAGGCTAAAATCACGCTTGTCGTAAGGAATCCTAGCCCTGCCATGCTTTCTACTTGTTCTTTACGATATTCTCCACCATAGTAAAAATCCGAGTATTTTGTTTTATAATCTTTTATAAAAGGCGCGCAGCATACAAGGTGTGGCGGACGATGTTTTGCCGTCATAAACTGAATCAATCCGAGTGCCGAACCGCCGTATGTCCCGACTTTCCCGTTGCACCAGGGTCTCTGGGCAATCCATTCAACCGCGTCATAACCGTCCAGCCCTCTGTCATAACCTGAAGAAGTTGCGCTGTCGGAACCATGAAACCCACGCCAGTCAAGGATAACATAGTTATAATGCGCGCTGTCGTAAGGGAATGGAGTTCCCTGTCCAACCGCAGCGCGGTAAGTATTTTTGTCATAAGGTGTTTGTATAAGGATAACGGGTTTGGCAATCGTGGAATCGTTGCTGTATAAGTCTGCCGCAAGCCATTTCCCGTCCCGCATCGGTATTTTAAGACTGTCGTAATGTACGGACAAACATACAAATAAAATTAAAATATTCATTTCTCCCCCTTTATTATAATAATGACTATTCGTTTTATAGTATAGCAAAATCTATGTCATTATTCAGCAATTCCCCCCAAACATATCTATATGACTAATAAACAAAATATCTGCACACTATTTCTTTTCCCTTAAATTGTATCAGGGATGATACACAGCAAGGATTAAAATTGATACAAATCATTATTAATAAGACAAATAGGATAATTGCTTTTATCTTAATTTCACAATTATTTATAACTTATAGGGAATATAGTACCAAAAATGAAAATTACATCATTCCTGTATTTTTTCGTATGAACAACTTAACATCCTATTTTAATTTTTAAGTTTTAGTTCGCCATCTACTTTAACTTCATCTTTTATTTTTACTTCCGCAGGCCAAACACTTTTTATATCCACTACTCTAACTTCTATTGGTTTTCTAAACTCCACTATAACAGGTTCTTTTAATTCAATTACGGGTGATTCGGGTTGCGATACAGATTCTTTAGCTTGTGCAACAGGTATCTCCAATAAAGGCTTAAATGCTATAACTGTAAGCATAAATGCTATCCATAAAAGTAAAAACTTTGTCCATTTATCTTGTTTCATTTTTCCCCCTTTAATTTAATTCCCCAAAAAAGATTTAAAAAGTTGTTATAAATATATTCATTATTAGTTTTTCGCACAATAGAAACTTATAATTAAATAAGCCACAAATTATTTATTTTTTGCCAGAATTCCGAAAGGAACAGGTTTTACTGGTGGTCTTTTTAGAGGATATTTTATTTCACTAACAGGCTTGCCGGTATGTTTTGAAATCAACTGCGCTATAAGTTTTGAACAGGTTCGCCCCTGGCAATGTCCCATCCCGGCTCTTGAGAGGCGTTTTATTTCGTCAAGGGTAACGACTCCCCGTTTGATTAAATCCGTGATTTCTTCCTCGGTTAAGTCTTCACATCTACAAATAATTTTTGCCATATTATTCTACTGTAATTTTATCTTTTAATTTGTCAAATCGTTTCTGACCAATCCCATATATATTTATTATTTCCTCAATGTTTTTGAACTTGCCCTTTTTTTCTCTGTACTCTATAATTCTTTGCGCATAAACGGAACCGACCCCCGGCAAGGATATCAACTCCTCCATTGAAGCAGTATTTATGTTTACCCTTTTACCTTCATCATAGGTTTGTTTTTGTTGGGGGGTGGATAAATTTGTTACCTTAGCTTCAGTTGTATTGAATGTTTTAGGTTCATTTTGAGGTGATGTTTTGTGTTTAGATTCGTTCGTAACTCCTGTGAATTGCGCAGTTTTTACGACAACACTATCCGTAAGCACCACCGATTTCAAATATGAAGCCTTAAGTTCCGGCGCAAATACCGGGTTTTTTAATTTATACACATACACGGAAACCCCAATAACGATGCATACAACAAGAAAAATGATTACGCTTCTTTCCTGTGGTGTGAATAAATTATCTAAAAAGTTTTTCATTACTTCAGCATTCAAGCTAGAAGCTTGAGTTACAATCTACATTATGATATTTCGGCAATAAATTATCTATTAATTCTTTTTCTTTATCCGTTAATTCGCCATCTATTATATTTATTCCTGATTTAATAAATGCTTCTCTTACGGCAAATACAATCTTCTCTGTCTCAATTTCTTTTCCCATAATTTGCTTCACCCCTAACTGGTTAAAGTTTTCGTTTTCGCTGTCAACAAAAAGACTGCCCTGTTGGAGTATTTTTTCGTTCTCTACTTTTTGCGCGCTGCCGAGTATTTTCTTGCCTTCAAGTTGAAGTTCGTATCTTGCAGAGGCGCTGAAACAACTTACTTTATTTACATAATCGGGATTCAATTTTGACTTCACGAGTTCTGCAGGTATATTAAGCATATTTAAACCAACCTGAAACATTTCGCCTATTTTTTTATAAACTTCGGGAGCAGTTTTTCCAAGAACGGAATCTAACGGGGCTACCACTGAATAAGTCAAATCTCCTTTATGAATTATCGCCCTGCCGCCGGTTAATCTACGAACAACATCCATATTTGGAGGAAACTCGGAAAGATTGAATTTCTGGAACCTGCCAATCGTAACTGCAGGAGGGACAAAAGTGTAAAATCTTAAAGTCGGGATTCCGACAACAAATAAAGCTTCATCCATTGCCATATTATAGAACCCGTCTTTAGCAATAGTTTTTAAAAATCTGATATCCATATTTATAATTAACATTTTTATATTTATATTTACTTTTTGCAACAAAAAAATTATTGATATTTTATGAATTAAGTTGAAAATATGAAAATTGGAAGACAGAAAAGCTAAAAACCTCCTCTAAAAGAGCAAAACTAAAAATTTTTAATTTTTTACTTGCTAAAAATAAAATTTGACTACACTAGTGTAGATATACGAAATATTTATTAATATTAAAAACGGGACAAAAAAAGGAGGGGCGATGAAGAAAGCGTTTATTTTAGTAGCAGTAGGATGCTTACTTGTGGCATCTTCAGGTTTTTCCTGGCCCGGTCCGGGAACAACAGCTCCTGCATTCACACTTCCGGATACGGCTGGTGTTAATCATTCACTTTCCGAATTTGCCGGCAAAGTGGTCTTTCTTAATTTCTGGGCTTCTAGTTGACCATCCTGTGTATCAGAACTGCCAAGGTTGGCAGCAATACAAAATCAATATGGTTTATCAAAATTAAGGGTAATTGCAGTTAATTATAAGGAAGCCTTGAGTACAGTAAAATCTTATGCGAAAGGGAATAGCGCTCTTTTTCTTAGGGATGCTTCAGGTGCTACAACTGTTGCTTATAATATAAATAACGGCATCCCAATTAATTATGTCATTAAGCCGGATGGTAAAGTGCAAAATGGGATGGCAGGATTTAGTGAATCAACAATCAAAGGCTGGATAAACGCTTGTGTAATCGGAGTAGAAGAAAATACGAATAAAACACAAACTCCAAAATTAGCTTTTTCTCCAAATCCATTCAAAGTATCCACAGTAATTAGCGCCCGGGGAATAGAAACAAACGGAAGCTTACAGATTCAAGATTTAAGCGGAAGAGTAGTAAAATCTTTCTCTATAACTCCTAATTCTACGATAAAATGGGACAGGAAAGATAACAACGGAAGAGAAGTGCCGGTAGGAATGTATTTCTGCAAATTAACTTCCGGGGATGTTAGCTTGACACAAAAATTAGTAGTATTGGAATAAATTCGAAAAGTAAAAAAGGAGGAATGATGAAAAAAGTATTTAGTTTGGTAGCAATAGGATTCTTGTTTATGGCATCTTCAGGTTTTACAGCCCCGGGCCCGGGAGCTACTGCTCCAAATTTTACTCTTCCGGATACAGCCGGCGTCAACCATTCACTCACTGAGTTTGCAGGTAAAGTAGTTTTGATTAATTGGTGGGGCTCTGGTTGACCATCCTGCGTAGCAGAACTGCCAAGGTTGGCAGCGATACAAAATCAATACGGAACAACAAAATTAAGAGTTCTTGCAATAGGTTATGAAGCCATAAGCACTATAAAAACTTATGCAAGAGTTAGCAGTGCTCTTTTTCTTAGAGATGCAACAGGTTCTTCATACAGTCTCTATTCTTCAAGTAGCTCTATTCCGCTCAATTATGTCATTAAACCAGACGGTAAGGTACAAAATTCTATGTTCGGATTTAACGAAACTACAATCAAGGGTTGGATAGATGCGTGCGTAATCGGAGTAGAAGAAAATTCGAATAAAACACAAACTCCTAAATTAGTATTTTCTCCCAATCCCTTCAAAGTTGCCACAGTAATTGGTGCCCAGGGAATAGAAACAAATGGAAGCTTACAGATTCAAGATTTAAGCGGAAGAGTAGTAAAATCTTTCTCTATAACTCCTAATTCTACTATAAAATGGGACAGAAAAGATAACAACGGAAGAGAAGTACCGGTAGGAATGTACTTCTGCAAATTAACTTCCGGGGATGTTAGCTTGACACAAAAATTAGTAGTTTTGAAATAAAGTTTATTTGTTTTGTACAAAGAACAGGGGCGATATAAAAAATCGCCCCTGTTCTTTTAACTTCGGGAGTAGGGAACAGGCACGCCTGTTCCCCACTAAAATGCAAGCACAACAACAAACCGTGAATATAAACTATTTCAGCATACCAGAGTAAAAGTGGGAATCAAAGTAAAAAAACTGTGGAATTATTTTACTAGATGCAGCCAGTTGTGGAGAAGGAAATATATTCTTCCTATAAGCAGGGAAAGTCTTGCCATTACGGTATATCCGAAAGATGCGCCAAGCGCTACCATAATAAAATACCTTCCTATTAACATCGGCGCTTTGAATTTACCCGTATGCTCTTTTGAAAAATAAAAGAAGAACAAAGAAGTTAAAACTCCTACAATTAAAATTATATTGTCTATGCTCGTAAAAACATTTCCTTTTACTATCAACGGCAAGAATGTAGCTTTCGCCTGTGGCAAAATAAAGCCGTGAATACCCGTCGTTATTCCTATACCTGCGCCAATTCCAATGGTAAACGCAATTGCCCATCTTGATATCCAAGAGATACGCGGGACAAGTCGCAACAACATAATTACCCCAAGAAAAACCGGTATTAATAATGCCCATTTCCCCATCGTATTGCTTGCAACAAATTTTTCTATCAACATTGGTTTGATGGTAAAGAAGTAGCAATTCACAAGCATATAAGCAGCAGACGACCCGACATAAATATGCTCGGCAAGTTTGTAAAAAGGATTGTCCTTATAAAGAAATGAGAATATACATAAAGTAAGAAACGCCGCTACCCATATCCCTAAAATTTCCATTGTCATATTATTATCCTAAAATCCTAAACCTATTCCCCACTTCTCTCTTTTTATGAAATGATAAAGAAGTCTTTTTAATTTCGCTTAATGCATTTCTTTCCCAGAAGATGCCGTCAGAATAGCCCTGTATAGTCGAATCATTTTCCGCCATTGCCAACCTTTTTTGCGCGTAGAGACAATACGTTTCATCCACTTCTATCATTACAAAATTTCTTTTTAATTTTTTTGCAACCACTCCGGTAGTTCCCACCCCTGCAAACGGGTCAAGAATAACGTCTCCCTGTTTAGAACTTGCAAGAATAATTTTCGCAAGCAGTTTTTCCGGTTTCTGTGTTGGGTGTGGTGTATTTTCGGACATTGACCAGAAAGGAATCGTAATATCCGTCCACACATTCGATGGGGAAGTCCACCTGTATTTATTTTCATCGTCTTGCGTCCAGTCTTTGGCAATCCCGTTTTCACGATAAGGCGCCAACACTTTTCTTTTTAATTTCACTGCTTCGGGATTAAAATAATAATCATCAGACAGAGTGCAAAACCAGATATCTTCGGAATTATTTTTCCAGTTTTGTTTTGCACCTCTCCCCTTTTCCCTTTCAAAAGTAATCCTGTTTCTTATTATAAAATATTTTTCGCAAACCAATTGAACCGCAGAAGAAGAACGCCAGTCTCCACAAATATATATTGAAGCATCCGGCTTAAGAAACCTTATCATTTTCTTTAGCCAACCGTCCATCCACTTAGAATAATCATTTATGGACATTTCCTTGAAACAATTTTCATTAAAAGTTTTTGTAAGATTATACGGCGGGTCAATAAAGAGCAAATCAACAAAAGCCGATGGGAGAAAATCCATTGTTTGGAAAATATTCTGCGCTATAGTTTTGTTTAATATTTGTTTAACAACAACTTTCTTGTTTATTTTTAGCAAATCTTTTTTATAAGTTAGTATTTCTTTTTTAGACAATTCCATTGTTCTGTTACGGACAGCTTTAGACTGAGTCTTTATTTTCATATTCAATTGCTTTTTCTTCTTCGTATAGACAAAAAGTACCCGACATTTCCTACAATTATAAAGAATATTATTGCAAGGTGCGCAACGGACTGGGCAGTCATTCCTGTAATTGCATCTCCTTTGAGGTCAACGAGATCTTCGTATTCCGCAGCGCCTTTCAAGCCACCGATAATGCCTTCAATTTGTTTTGCCTGAAGGTATGGATAACAATCCGGTGCAGTTACAGCGGTGCATCCAAGAATAACTTTTTCCCCAAATTGAGCGTTTGCAATTCTAACCCATAAGTCACCGGTAGCACCGGCCTCCAAACCTACCAATATTCCGATATCATTATAATTATGAACGGTTTTCATTAACTGTAATGAGTCTACAGGTGTTCCTGCGTAATCGGATTTAAAGAAAGTTCTTATTTCTCTTCCTATGCCAAGCATTACGGATGAAACACCGGGTCTGTAACCCAGATTTACATAGTCAATGCCGTATTTTTTACCGTATTTGTTTGCAGTAGTAATAAGCGCATCCTGACCGAGTGGGAACCCGAGTGGCCAGTGACAAATCATAATTACTTTCAGGTTTTTCTGGAACATATGATGCAAGATAGCAATAAGCATAGGTTGCAATTCGGGTTGAGAACCTGCTTCGTAATCAACAGAAATCATAACTGCCGAGCCTGCCGGCAATTTATCAATTGCTTCATATGCGGATTTAACCGGCGGACTGACTTTTATGGGCAAAATTTTACGCGTAAGGAAAGGTATGATAATACATAACGCAATGGCTAAATATATATGGTGTCTATTTATACTCGTTAGTCTTTCGGAAAAAGATTTTTTCATTTTTTATCTTAAATAACTACGTTCTATTCCCAGCACCTGCCGCAGGGAAGTAACTATCATCCCGAGAGCAATGCCAATCAGCATTCCACGTTTTGCAGACATTTGCGGGATATTCATAATCCATTCTGCGATACCGGGAAACTTATCCCACATAAGCTCTCCCATCGGTATTCTTCCAATCATCACAAGCACACCCGCAAGAAGCAACAAAGTCGCTTCAATGTTTCTTGCCCTGAAAGCCCTGTAAGAAGCCGATGCGATAAAGAAAGCCAGCAGTGCAAACATAGTTGCCGATAAAGGGATAAACACACTATTGTAATACCACATAAACGGAGTTCCTAATTCAAACAACCCTTTGTATTTAAATCCAGAATAAAAGCACACGATTAAAGTAATGATTATAGAGAGAATAAGTGCTATCGAGTATCCGAATCCCGGAGAACGTCTGCGAATATTTCTCGTATGGACGGTTGACAACGTAATAAGCCCGACAATCATAGTAAATCCAACGATAATGGAATACCATTCAAGGAATATGGTTTGTATTTCGCCAACAGGTTTATGAGGGACAAAGAATCCTATAATAATAAGGAGTCCCGTTATAAAGGTTATAGCTAAAGGTATTTCTCTTCTCATTAGTTAGAGTTTCCCGCCTTGGCGGGATTACTCAAAATTACCAAGTTTTGCTGCATTAGATTAGATTGGCGTAAACCAGTTAATAAAATTATTTAAAAAAGTATTATTCTGTGCATTAAAGAGACCGGCAATGGTAGCAAACAACACCCCGGTAACAATAATTATTATAACGATTATTTTTGCATAATCTTCGCCTTTTATACTTCCAAGCATAAGCGGTTCTCTTGATAAGTAAGCGGAAGCAGCAAACATTTCTTCTCCGATTAAGGTGTAATCGCAGGCCGCAACAAAGAAAGGCAATTGTGAAGTTGCGGGCGTTCCTGCAATTTGTATTGCACCTATGGAGTTACCGGTTTCTGCCATTATAAGAGCTTCTGCAAAAAAGTACCCCTGCATAAAGACTGCGCCCGGTCTATCTCTTAACATAATACCATCAACTCCGGCAGCATAACCAAACTGGTCTGCGGTTAAATAAAATATTTTACTTTCATCATAAGTATCCGGACGGCCAACTTCTTCGTGAGCTTGTTTGACGACTTCCTGCGCTGCGCTCATAACAACAGGGTCATAAGTAGGAACTATAAGTGCCGTGCCATGCATAGCAGCTCTTTTCGCAACCCTTTCAAGAATTGACAGTGAAGCGATGGTAGAAATATCCGACATATCACCAAGTCCCGTAATATAAAGGATGGGCCTTCCCATTTCGGTAGCTCTTCCGACGGCTTCGTCAACAGCTTCAAGCCCGGGAATGTTGCGAATGAATAAAGGTACACCTTTTTTAGCAAGCCATATATAAAGGAGCGCAAGCCCGCAAATAATCAATCCCAATATCAAAACATTCCAGCGTTTATGGTTAAACCACTGCGCAGAAGAGGTTACAGAATCGGAAGGTTCGATTCCTATAAAACCGCTAAAAGCGGAATCCAGGGAAACAGCACATATTTTGTACCAATAAGGTTTGCCATCTTTTACGCTTTTGTCTTCAAATTTGTTGCTTCCTTTTAAGACTGTCCCGACAGAATCATACTTGCCGTCCCGATTATCCGCACGAAGGATATTATAATAAACAACCGAAGAATCCGTAGAGGGAAGTTTCCATTCTACGGATATAGCTTCTCCCTTATCATTAGGAATATCCGAAACTTTTATTTCGGAGGCCTGCCCGACATTTGTTGAGATGGGAGATGAAATCCGGAGAAAGATAAACAATGCCAACATCATTATGTTATGTTATAAAAAAATAAGACCGTTTGTCAAATGTTTTTTAATCCTGTTTGATTTAAAGATATGTTTCGGTCATTTAATAAAATGTTTATTTTCATCGTAAGTGAAAACAAGATTATAACTTCTACACCTCTCTCATCATTACTCTTCCAAAATTTTAATTGACAAATAATAGACATTGATTACTATCCGATACGATGAGAGAGCAAGAAGGTATGACAATTATAGTTAAAACGGGTATCCGTATTTTATCCGGGCTGCTTATGATGTATGGAATATATATCATTTTACACGGACATCTGACTCCCGGTGGTGGATTTCCCGGCGGAGTTATAATTGCAGGTAGTTTTATTTCGTATCTACTCGCTTACGGCGGCAAACAAGGATACGCCCGTATAAGAAAAACCATGCTTTCCATATTCGAAGGTTTTGGCGGAATAATGTTTGCAAGCATTGCCATGCTGGGGTTTACAGGTGGTATATTTTTCAGGAATTTCCTCGGCAAAGGAGAACCTTTCGCTTTGTTCAGTTCCGGTATTATACCCTTTTGCAACATAGCAATCGGATTAAAAGTCGCCTGCGGGTTATTCACAATGTTTATCTCCTTCCTGTTGCTCTCCGAAGACTAAAAAAATTGAACTCCCCAACCTGTTTGATTATATAACATCTTCGCCGAATTTCGTAACTTTTTTTAACCCCATACAAATTTTTTACTTGCAATATTTTCAAATCTATGTAAAATCAGTTTTGTGGAACTGATAATCGTCGAATCTCCAACAAAAGCAAGAACTATCCAGGGATTTCTTGGTGAGGATTACCATGTTCTGTCTTCAATGGGGCATCTCGTAGACCTTCCCCGCAGTACACTAAGCATAAACGTAGCAAAAGATTTTGCCCCGGAATATGTTGTTCTAAACAAGAAACTTGCTTCCGAACTTGTAAAAGCATCCAAAAAAGCTAAGACTGTATACTTGGCAACCGACCCTGACCGTGAAGGTGAAGCAATTGCATACCATCTAAAAAATATTATACAAAAACCTGTCAAAAGAGCATTATTCTTTGAAATAACGGAAAAAGCCGTCAGGGAAGCATTAAAAAATTCAGGCGAAATAGATGACGCAAAAGTAGAAGCCCAACAAGCGCGTCGTATTCTCGACAGGCTTGTAGGATACGAAGTTTCCCCTATTCTCTGGCAAATATTCCATAGAAACGTACTCTCTGCCGGTAGGGTTCAAACGGTTGCGCTTAGACTTATATGCGAAAAAGAAGATGCCATAAGAAAATTCAAACCCGAGGAATTCTGGACTGTAAAATGTTTCTTTGATAAAGATAAAAAATTCTTTGCCACTTTAGAAGATACTGAAATTCACAACAAAGATGAAGCAGAAAAAGTAGAATCCGAACTGAAAAGTTCTCCGTTTATAGTAGAAAAATTTAAAACCGAAGAAAGACAAAATAAACCTTTACCCCCTTATATCACAAGCACACTACAGGGCGATGCTTCAACCAGACTCGGTTTCACGACAAAAACTACGATGAGAACTGCCCAGCAACTATTTGAAGGCATTGAACTAAAAAAAGGAAGAACCGGTCTTATTACATATATGAGAACGGATTCTTTAAGAGTTGCGGAACATGCCCTGGTTGACGCAAGGAAATACATAGAATCCGAATTCGGGAAAAACTATTTATCTCCTAAATTCAAGATATTTGCGGCAGAAAAGTCGGGAGCGCACGAAGCAATCAGACCTACAGGAGTTGGGCTAAGTCCTGATAGCATAAAAGACAGTTTAACCGTTCAGCAATATAAACTTTATAATCTAATATGGCAGAGATTTGTCGCTTCCCAGATGACAAACGCAATATATGAACACAGTTCCATAGATATTTCTGCCGGCAAATATAAATTGTATACTGAATCCGATAAGTTAAAATTTGACGGATATATAAAAGTCTGGCCTGCAAAAATAAAAAAAGAAATACCTCTTCCCGAACTAAAGAAAGGAAGCACATTAAATCTTGAAGAACTAATCAAGGAACAAAAATTTACCAACCCGCCTTCCAGATACACCGAAGGAACAATGGTTAAAGAGCTCGAATCTAAAGGCATCGGCAGACCATCCACCTATGAACCTATCATATCAAAAATACTTGATAAGCGATACGTGTGCAAACAAAAGGCCGAATTAGTTCCTACCGAATTAGGCGAAACCTTAAATAAAATTTTAATCTCGCGATTCCCCGACATATTCAACATAGAATTTACAAGCGGGCTCGAATTAAAATTAGACAAAATAGAAGAAAAAGAAATAGACAGACTTAGTGTATTAAAAGAATTTTATACGCCTTTTAAAAAACTTGTAGATGATTTTAACGCTAACAAGAAGGAAGTAAAAAAAGAAATCAGCCAGCTTTTAGATGAAAAATGCACACTATGCGGCAAACAAATGATGACTCGCTGGGGAAAATTTGGTAAATTCATTGCTTGTTCAGGATTCCCGGAATGCAAAAATGCAAGGCCTATTTTATCAAAGACCGGGACAAAATGCATTAAATGTGATGGCGAAATAATCGAACGAAGAAGCAAAAAGGGTAGAATATTTTACGGATGCAGCAACTACCCAAAATGTGATTTCGTTTTATTCTATAAACCCGTTAACCAGAAATGCGAAAAATGCGGATACCCCATTCTTATAGAAAAAAGACGTAAAATCATTTGTCCCGAATGTAATACGGAATTCAACGAAACACCCGACAATATTTAGTAAATAATATCAAAAATCAAAATGCAAATATCAAAATGACAAATCAAAATTCAAAAAAACTCTCAAGAATATCATATCTAAATATTTTTTCAATTTTACATTTTAATATAAATTTTAAATATTTAATATTTGATTTTTAATTTTTTTAGAAGCCCTTTGGCGATAGCCATTAGGGATTCTTATCCCGCAAAGCGGGAGATTTTTTAGATTTGATTTTTGATTTTAAGTGGGGAGGCAGGACGCCTTTACCCTGCTTGATATAATATGATTATGGAACATCCCGCCCCGATGATGAAAGTTACCGGCATAGCGACAGAAAAAGAATTGAATTCCATCTTGCCCTCAGAATCAAGAATTGAAAAAGGTCCATTCGTAATTTTAGAATGTTTCGAGCAAATTCCCTGTAATCCTTGTATGGATGCTTGTCCAAAAGGCGCAATAAAAATAGACGGAAATATAAATAATCTACCAAAAGTAGATTTTGATAAATGCAATGGGTGCGGAATATGCGTATCCTCCTGCCCGGGACTTGCTATATTTGTAGTTCAAAAAAATTATTCCGAAACCTCCGGTACCGTAATGATACCTTATGAGTTTACTCCTGTTCCACAGGTTGGCGAAATTGTTGACGGCTTATCCCGGGATGGACATAAAATTTGTGATGCAAAAGTACTTCGTGTTCTATATACAAAAAAACAAGACCGCACCGCAGTTATAACTATTGAAGTTCCAAAAGATTTAATAATGAACGTTAGAAATATTAAAACAATAGGAAGTAGGTAGACAGAAAATATAAAATTATGAATATTTGTATATACGAAACTCCGAAGTGGCAAAACTTTTTGCCGCTTGTATGGCTTAAACCATCTTTTGACCTGAGATGCGGTATGTTCATATTTAAGGAAAGAATACAAAAAATTTACAAACAAGCTTCTATACTTACTCTTGAAAAAGATAACTCAACTTCACCGCAAGCAGAACTTTTTATAAACGGCAATACAATTCTACACAAACCACTTCCTGATAAAGAAGCAATATTTGTAGTAAAGAACAGAGTGGCAGGATTCCGAACTAAAAAAATAGAAATTACCAATCAAAACTTGCCGGACATTATTGACAATCTTAAGAACAAAATAGAAACAATAGAAATAGACGCACAGGTTGTAGAACATCCATGGGAATTAATTTCACTAAATAAAGAAACGCTTATAAAAGATTATGAATTACTCGGAAAGTCACAACCATACACAGTTGAAAAAAGCGGAATAGTTGAGCAGGGAGCATATTTAAACACTGATAACGGTCCCATTTATGTAAGTGCAGGCGCACGAATAAGAGCAACTTCTCTTGTAGATGGACCCTGTTACATAGGAGAAAATAGTTTAATAGACGGAGCAAAAATAAGACCGGCAGTTACGATCGGTAATACCTGCAAAATAGGAGGCGAGGTAGAAGAAAGCGTCTTCTCCGATTTCTCAAATAAGCATCACGAAGGTTTTGTTGGACATTCTTATATAAGCGAATGGGTAAATCTCGGTGCGCTTACTACCACTTCGGACTTAAAAAATACTTACGGCACAATAAAAATAAACACATTTAATTCAACTGTCGATACCGGAACATTAAAACTTGGCTCTTTCATAGGCGACCATACCAAAACCGGAATCGGCACTTTATTAACTACGGGATGCGTAATTGGATGTTTTGCCAATATTTATAGCGGTGGGTTATTTCCTAAATACGTACCGTCTTTTAGTTGGGGAACAAAGGACAAACTCGACGAATATGAACTCGATAAAGCAATAGGGGTATCAAAAAAAGTTATGTTAAGAAGAGGGGTTTCCTTAACTCCGGAATACGAATTAAAAATAAAAAACGCATTTGAACAAACAAAAAAAGAAAGACAATAAAAGTGGTAGCCGCAACCTTTAGGTTGCGCAAACCTAAAAACAAAGAAAATAAAAAGGGGGAAAAGTGAAATTAGCAATCATAGGAACGGGACACGTAGGACTGGTAAGCGCAGTATGTTTTGCAGAAATAGGATATGAAGTAACCGGCATTGATTCCGACTCGAAAAAAATAGAAGGACTAAAAAAAGGCATAATCCCGATATATGAAGAAGGACTTAAAGAATTACTCGATAAAAATAAAAACAAAATTAAATTTACAACATCTATTGCCGAAGGTATACAGGAAGCCGACATTATATTTATATGCGTAGGAACGCCTCCAAAAACATCCGGCGATGCGGACTTATCCATAATCGAAGAAGTCGTTACCCAGATAGCAAGTTCTATGAAAAGTTATAAAATCATAGTAGAAAAAAGCACCGTCCCGGTTCAGACAGGTATGCGCGTAAAACAATTAATGGAAATGAAACTTAAGGGCAAAGTAGAGTTTGACATCGCATCAAATCCTGAATTTCTAAGAGAAGGAATGGCGATTTATGATTCACTGCACCCGGATAGAATCGTAATTGGCGTGGAAAGCGAACGGGCAAAAAATCTTTTTATTGAACTGTATAAACCAATAAACGCGCCGTTAGTTATAACCAACATTGAGTCGGCAGAGCTGATAAAACACGCATCCAATTCTTTCCTTGCAATGAAAATTTCATTCATAAATGCAGTTTCTACCGTTTGCGAACTTTCAGGCGCAGATATTAGAAAAGTAGCTGAAGGTATCGGTCTGGATAAGAGAATCGGAAAGGACTTCTTAAATGCAGGTATCGGATTCGGAGGATTTTGCTTTCCGAAAGACTTAAAAGCTTTCAGAAGAATTGCATCAAAATTAGGATACGAATTCGGACTGCTTGAAGAAGTAGAAAAAATAAACGAAGGAATGAAAATCGGGTTTGTAGATAAAATTGAAAATGCTCTCTGGAACTTAAAAGACAAAACCATAGGAATATTAGGATTAGCATTTAAACCGGGGACTGAAGATATGAGATACGCTCCTTCTATTGATATAATAAATGCCCTACAGGAAAGCGGCGCAAAAATAAGAGCCTATGACCCGGAAGCAATGGAAGAAGCAAAAGAAATTCTGAAAGATATTACTTATTGCAAAGACGCTTACGATGTTGCAAAAGATTCCGATTGTCTATGTATCGTTACGGAATGGGATGAGTTCAAAAATATGGATTTGAAAAAAATAAAAGATTTACTTCGTTCACCGATTATAATAGACGGGAGAAATATATTTGAGAAAGACAAAATAGAAAAATTGGGGTTCAAATATAAAGGAATCGGAATAAAACAGTAAATATGACAGTTCTGATACTCTGGCTTTTTTCAACACTCTGGCATGAAGACTGGACGAACGCAGGTATTGATGAGTTATTAATCCGAACGAAAGAAAAGCCTACCGTTTTTACCGGCACCGTTCCACTTGGCAGGGCTGAGTTATCTCATTTTCTTAACAATGTAAGCTCCGCAACTACTCCCGAATTATGGCTTAAAGAAAAATTAGAAAGAGAACTGGATAATTACGAAAGGTTTGAATATTCCGCCGGAATAATATCGGATTCTTCCACAAGAGAAGCCACATTAATAGGAAAAGGCGTCCACACTTCATTTTTGACGGTTTTTGTAGAACCTATGGCAAAGTTTAATGCCAGCAATGAATATCCGACAAACCTATGGCAAGATTTTGTAGGCTGTGAATACTTGAAAGGATATATTAAACTTTCAGGGTTCGGGACTTCTATAACCCTTGGACGCGAACCCATAAAATGGGGACCTTCTCCAAGAAACAATTTAATTCTGTCTGGGAACGCACCTCCTTTTGATATGGTTAAATTAAATTACTCTAATTCTAAGTTTAAGTTTTCGTTTTTAGGAACGCTTCTTGATTCATTATTAGGGTGTAACAGATATCTTACGGGACACAGATTAGAGTATAAAATTAATAATCCTCTTTATATCGGGATTTCTGAGATAGCTTTATTCGGAGGTAAAAACAAACTTCCGGATTTATACTATTTCAATCCTGTTTTTATTTATTATCCATATCAATGGAATCGTCCTTCGGAAGTTAACATATTATGGAGTATGGATTTTAAATTACTACTAAACCAAATAGGAATTTACGGCGAGTTTTTAATAGACGATACTCCATATTCAGAGACAGAGGTTGGCGACCGTCCTAAAATCGGAATAAATACCGGAGTACAGTGGGCTGTAGGCAAAAATTATTTTCTTGCAGAATATACCAACGTAACGAGATGGACTTATGACCATCTACATCCATGGCAACAATATACATATCTCGGTTATGGGATAGGACATCCTTCCGGACCCGATTTTGACGAAACGTTTTTGGGAATCAATCACCATTTTTCCAAAAGTGTAGATTTTCTTTTGGATTATACTCTATTCCGCAAGGGGGAAGGAACAATAAATGAACCTTACCCGGTTCTACCAAATCATTTCCCATCTGATTACTGGTTAACGGGAACTCTCAAATATGCAAATAAAATAGAACTCGGAATGCAAATCCATAAAACTTTTACTGTGTCCTGTAAAGCAGGTTATATTATATCTGAAGGCAACAATACTCCCGTATTTTCTGTCTTTTTACACAATATTTCAAAAGCTGTTCTATGACATTTTCCGCCACTTGTCCGCCCTCTTTTTGGAGGAAAGGTGGATTGAAAATTTGTTTTGTTGTTTTGTAGGAGTGAATGGACATTCGCCCTCATAATGATAGAAAATATTATTAATAAGAAAAGTTCTTTTTTTGGGCGATAGTCCGAGTATATAAAATGAGCGAATTCACGATAAAAACATCCTCTCATCAGGAACTTATAGACATAACTCACGAGGTAAAAAATATTGTCCGGGAGTCGGGAATAAAGGACGGCTTTTGTATTATATTTATTCCACACGCAACAGCAGGAGTAATTCTAAATGAAAATGCCGACCCTAATATTAAAATTGATTTCTTAAATGCTCTAAATAAAGCCATCCCGGAGAGCGCAAATTACTTACACGACAACATAGACGGCAATGCCGCCGCTCATATAAAATCTTCAATTGTAGGGCCATCCATAACTATTCCCATAAAAAACAATCAATTATTACTTGGCACATGGCAGGATATTATGTTTTGTGAATTTGATGGCCCACGCTCATCAAGAAAGGTAACCGTCCACATATATTGAAAAAATCCTGTATCATATTTTTATAACCTTTATTGTTTTAATCTTAAAATGTTACAAATAACGCAATGGATAGGAATGGGGCAGTTGCCCCATTCAACAAATGAAACAAATTAAACAAAGAACAAAAATTGTAGGCACGAATTTCACGTTTTGGCGGGATCCCGCCTTGGCGGTGACAATTCGTGCAAATATATCCGTAATGGTAGGAATGGTAACAATTTAAAAAAGCGAAATCGCAAAGGACAGCAGCCATTGTAGGCACGAATTTAATTCGTGCAAATATATCCGGGTAGGAAGGGGGCAACTGCCCCATTCAATAAATGGAAACAATTAAAAAAGAAAAAAACATAAAATTCATTTTCCGCGCATTCCAATACAGGAATTACCGCCTCTTTTTCGGAGGGCAGGGGATATCACTTATCGGAACGTGGATGCAACAGATTTCTTTAAGCTGGCTTGTATACCGTCTTACTAATTCGGCATTTTTGCTCGGTGTAGTCGGTTTCTCATCAAACATTCCAATTCTTCTAATAGAGCCATTTGCCGGGGTATTGGCAGACCGCTGGAATCGCAGGAAAATCTTAATCGTTACCCAGATTCTATCAATGTTACAGGCGTTGACTCTTGCGACTCTTGTTCTAACGGGAACAATTCAGGTATGGCATATAATACTTCTGGGGCTTTTTCTTGGTTCTATCAATGCTTTTGACATTCCCGCGAGACAATCTTTTATAGTAGAAATTGTAGACAAGAAAGAAGACTTGGGAAATGCCATTGCCCTAAATTCCACAATGTTCAACAGCGCCCGTCTTATCGGTCCGTCGGTAGCGGGTATACTAATTGCCATTGCAGGTGAAGGAGTATGTTTTCTCATTAATGCCGTAAGTTATCTTGCTGTCATTTTTGCTCTATTAGCTATGAGACTCAATCTCCCAAAAATAAAAACCAAAAAGAGTTTTATCTTCCACGAAATAAAAGAAGGTTTCTCTTACGTTGCAGATTCTCTGCCTATCAAATCAATCATACTGTTACTCGGTTTGGTTAGTTTTACGGGAATGTCTTATCCTATTCTTATGCCTATTTTTGCAAAAAAGATTCTTCATGGCGGGCCTCATACGCTTGGTTTCCTTATGGGAGCCATAGGAACAGGCGCTTTAATCGGCGCTTTTTATCTTGCATCAAGAAAAAACGTGGCCGGGCTTGGCAGGATTATTCCGGTAGCTACGGGAATATTCAGCATAGGACTTATTTCAATGTCTTTCTCCGGAGTGTTATGGTTATCTTTAATTCTGATGTCCATAACGGGTTTCGGGATGATAGTTCAGATGGCATCCTGTAATACGGTTATACAAACTATCGTAGATGACAACAAAAGAGGCAGGGTTATGAGTTTTTACATAATGGCGTTTATGGGAACGGCTCCTTTTGGAAGTCTTCTTGCAGGAACGTTGGCAAGCAAAATCGGCGCGCCTCATACCTTAACAATAAACGGAGTTTTTTGTTTAATCGGTTCTCTGTTGTTTGCGAGTAAAATTCCCGCCCTAAAAAAACTCCATCCCGAAATATATTCTCTTCCTTTTAGCAAGTATGCTAACGGGAAAAAATAAATTGCAACCACAAGATTCCCAGCAGAGCAGGATAAGTTGGACTAATGCTCCTACGTCGCAAAATCCAACTAACCAAACGATTTCCACAAGAAAAAACAGGGAATTTTCTATCTTCTATTTTTAAAATTCTTTTCTATCTCTTAAAGTAAGCTGTTAAAAAAATTAATTTGTTTTTTGTTAATCTTTTTGTTATCTGCGGGAATCTGCCTCCAAATTCTCTGTTCTGTTTTTGTTATTTTTCAATGCCCCTTCTTCCACTTCACTGAAAATTTTGCGGTCAATACTTTGTCCGTATTAAACAACCTTACCGCAATCCACATCGCTATTACTACAAAAACAATCATATACGCTATGCCAAACAATACCGTGCGATAATCGTGAAAAATAAGAGACTTCGAGGCTATCATCGGATGAGAAAATGGTATGGCATATACAATAATCCTAAGACTTATTGGAAGCGTTTCTATATCCTTGAACATTAATAGAAGAACAGGAACCAAAGCTACAAGCATAATAGGATAAGACATTGTCTGGGCGCTTTTGGTGTCCTGGGTAAACACGCCCAGAATTATACACACCGATAACGCCGCCATAATTGCCAGGAACAATGAAACGCCCAACAACACATAACCGAAAGGGGTAATGAGCAAGCCTAATTCTTTTAAGGTAGCTGCCATTTCAGGGGAAGTCGTAAGAGGAGACATATAATATTTAAATCCAAACATATACATAACGGTCATTAAAAACCCTACAACGGCAGAGCCAACCATTTTCCCGGCAATAATATATTCTCTTTTAACGGGCAAAGTCAAAAGAGTTTCAAGCGTCTTGTTCTCTTTTTCCGTCCCCATTGAAGTCATTACGAGCATTCCCGTATACATAATGACCACCATTATTATTAATGGGATTGTCGTAGATTGGGACATTACCAGAGGAAAAAGCATACCGGCGTTCCCCGGGATAATCTTTTCTTTTAGTATAACAAAGTCTTTTGTATGTATAGGGTTTAATATGTCTTCAGGTTTTTTATCGGGCATTTCTTTCTGGATAAAACTCGTTGATATGCTGTTGTTAAAAGTTCCAATTATTGATTTAACAAGCTCGCTTGAGATTGCTCCCTGCATACTTAACCCTTTCATTATTGAATACATCTCTACTTCTACTTTTTCCATCTTTTTTACTCTGGCGGAAAACCCTTCAGGTATTACAAGAAGTATGTTTGAGTTTTTTTTCTTAGCTTCCTTTATAGCGGATTGAACATCTTTTGCTTCTATGGAAGTTATTTCAACGCCTTGTTTATTGCCCATACTTAAAATATTCTGCAAATACGGATTGGAGTCTAAATTCAGGATACTTATTTTTATTTCCTTTGCCTCTTTTTCCGAGCTTTTCATTATTTTACCCATAAATACAAAAAATACCATCATAAATGCCAGAGTCACAACTAACTCTTTAGTTACTAATTCCGTAACTTCTTTTTTTACTATGTTATAAAAATGTTTCATACTATGGCTTTCAAAAATACTTCCTCAATATTGTTTACGTTATGTTTAGTTTTTAATTCCTGCGGAGTTCCGGTTTCTACTATCATACCGTTATTTATTAATGCAATTCTATCGCATAGAAATTCTACTTCTAACATATTATGGGAAGACAACAAAATAGTCGTTCCCGATTTAACAAAATCTTTTATTATTTCTCTTATGCCTTTGGAATTTATGACATCCAGCCCGGACGTTGGCTCATCCAGAATGGCTAATTTCGGACTCATCATTAAAGCCCTTGCCACGAGGAGTTTGCGGGTCATTCCCTTGCTGTAAGTGCTGACCTTGTCTTTTATTCTATCACCTAATTGCGCTATTTCGAAACCTTTTTTTATCATTGTATTATCGGAATAGAACCCTGCTATGAATTCCAGATACCCTTTTCCTGATAGGTTTTTATACGCCCCTGCTTCCTCCGGCAAATAGCTTATCATTTTTCTAATTTCGGATGCCTCTTTAGAAACGTCATAGCCAAAGATTTTTACACTCCCTGAAGTTACCTGCAAAAGAGTGGAAATGATTCTCAGGGAAGTTGTTTTGCCCGCTCCGTTAGGCCCAATTAACCCGAATATTTCTCCTGTCGGGACATCAAAAGAAATTCCCTTAACCGCTTCTACCTTCCCATAACTTTTTATTAAACTATTAACTTCTATTGCCCGTTCCATATATTTCAAATGTTATAATAGATTAAAATATTATCAAGTAAAAAATTAAGATATTTCAACTTTATAAACATTTCCCTTCGCAAGCTTTTGTTTGCCTAAAAAACCTTGACAATAAGTCCTATATGATGTACCCTATCCTTATATCACTTTTGGTTGTAACATATAAAAGGAGGCAGTATGAAAAAAGTAGCTTTTGTTTTAGGTTTAGTAGCTCCGATGTTAGTATTCGCCCAGATACAAATAAGTTCATCGGAAATTCCCAGCGCCGTAGGAACAAAATGGTGTATGGATTACAATAGTTCCGTTACCGTTGATGTCGGAACAGCAGGTGCATCGAAGATATGGGATTTTACTTCTCAAGCAGTAGGAAACGATAGTGGCTTAAATACTATAACAGCTAAAAACAATGCTCCATTTAAGGATTCTCTGTCTGCCGCTAATTATATTCTGATTACAAAAAACTATCAAGCCGGAGATTCCAACTGCACATATTCCAGATTAGTTCAGGATTCTTTTAATTTAATGGGGGAAACTATTGACACTCTGGGAAGCGGTTTGCAATTAATTCGTCTTGTTCCTCCTATATACACGAAACTACCGATTGTATACGGGAATCAATGGACGGCAAATTCTAGTGGGCAATTCAAAGTGATTATGGGCGGTTTCCCCGTAACGATAGCTGTTAATATGAAAACTCATTGCCTCATAGATGGGTATGGTCAGGTTAAAATTCCTTATGGAAATTTTGACTGTTTAAGGCTTCTCGAATATGACACTCTTATTTTTTCAGCTATGGGTATGATGGATACTATGGCGACAATCGCATATAAATTCTGGGCAGAAAATTATGGTATTGTAACAACGATAACAAGCGCAGATGGAGAAACAAATCCTAATTTTACTACAGGTAACCTGCAACGAATGATGAATTCCAACATCGGTATAGAAGAGAAAACTATACCCGAGCAGAGAGTAGTTGGTATTTATCCTAACCCATTTTATAATAACGTAAGTATAAAATACTCTCTTTCAAACTCCGGCAACGTAAACCTGAAAATCTATGATATAACCGGAAATCTTGTACGCACATTAGTTGATAATTCACAATCAGCAGGCAATTATAATATGTTATGGGATGGCAAAAATACCAACGGAACAAAAGTTCCCGCCGGGATTTATTTCTATGAATTAAAGACTCCCACGGATAAAGCAATGAACAAAATAATTCTTCTGAAGTAAACAATTTGATTAAAAAAAGAAACCCCTTGCTCGCTTGAGTAAGGGGTTTCTTTTTTTCTACTTCACAAGATGAAGTTTTTTAGTTGTCGTATTGCCGTCCGTTTTTAACCTGCAAAAATAAACACCCGAAGAAACTCGTTCCCCGGATTCGGATTTACCGTCCCACCTTACACCATAATTACCGGCTGCTTTATTTTCGCTTACAAGAGTCTTTACCTTTTCCCCGCCAACATTATAAATAGTAATATCTACATTGCCGTTACCGGGAAGCATATACTCTATTTCCGTTGTTTCCATAAATGGATTTGGATTGCTTAAAATGTTTATCTGCCCGATTTTTTGGGTATTTTTATCTTCCTTTACCCCGATTAACTTATCGTACTCACTATACACTACTATGCTTTTTGCAGGCAACGTATCTACAAACGAATGATTCGCCGTACTAACATATATAGTCCTTCCTGAAATTATAGGACACAACGTATCCTGCATATTTATATACTTTTTGTAGAACGTTTTATTCTCCGATACAGGGACATTCGAAACATTAAAACTTACTATTCTTGGCACTGAATTGTCATTTACCACCCATATAGCGTCGGCATTTCTTCCTAAGTTTGAACACCAGAATCTTATATCCACCGCATCCAGGTATCCTCCCGATGACGACACATACGTCCCCATTACATACCGGTCATTTTTCATCCTCGGAATAGATGCACTCATAAGTTCGGTAGGATAAAAATTCTGAACCATCGGCCTTTCACCTTGCCCGAGAGTCCCGGAAAAACCGTCCGCGTCACCACCGTTATACCACCACTTTGCGATAGCATATGCCCCCTGTTTCGCTTCTGCTATTATTTTTTTTGCGCAGTCAAATGAGTTGTTTATCTTGCCTTGCGTAGTAGTATGGTCTCCGGCGTCATCTCCAATTTCCCCCATTACTATGGGTTCAAGTTTGCTGTCATAATTATTGTTATATATCTGGTTCCTTACTTTGTTACAAGGTCCGCCTGCGCCATAAACCGTTCCATAAGAGTGAAAACTGACCGCCTGTATATAATCATCACATCTATGTCCGGCTTCCCACGCGGAAAGTGTTGTTCCTATATCGTCCATCGCATCCGTAAGAGCGTACGAAACATCATTTCCTACCAGCAATAAGCTGTCTTTTATTCCCATATAATCAAGATACCAGTTCATCTTGTTATACAAAACATAAAATCCCGTCGGGTAACTGTAATCGGGAGAGCCGCTATTATCCATATCTCTCGGGGCATATGCCCATAAACCGTTTGGTTCGTTCCAGAGTCCAAGATATTTTATACACCTGTAATGTTTTGTATTCCACATATAATCTACTATCCTGTATATTGAATATGCAAACTTATCCGCATCATAAGGCTGGTCGGTTTCGGGACCTGAACTTGTCCACCCGTTATTATAATTCCATTTACTTAACGAGTTTGTAGGGTCAAGATAACAACACCTTGCAAGCCAGAAATAGTGATTCGGCCAGGGAGTATAGTTATCGTACTTCCCGCCTGTCCACCAGTTATGAAACATAACCGTTACGTTATTTTCTTCACAATAATCAAGAAATTTATATATGGAATTCATTACATCGCTTGTCGGCGTAAAGGCGTTAGAATCAGGATACCAGAATTCCATATGCCCTATTATTCTTGCAAATTGCATATTTGATTCATCCAAAAGTGTCTTGATACTATCCCAGTTTCCCCATTGAAAAGTCCCTGCATTTATATTCCAGCCGATACCTGCAAGCGCAGACCAGCAGGAATTCAAGTCTATGCCTATAGTATCCGCAGCCATTACTGATTTTTCCGTATTTACATTACACGGTTTCTCTAAACCCGTAAACGTTAGAAAAAAAGATAATATTAGATACATATTTTCCTCCTATACTTTGATATTATATTATTAAAATGGGAATGGGAAAAGTCAAATAAAAAAGAAACCACGGTAGATGAACTACAAAATTTCATAGATTTTTTTAAAAAAATTGACATATGTTATTCATATACGTAGATTATATATAATAATACTTTACTATAATTACTAGGAGGGGAAATGCGTATAAATAAATATGTGTTAGTTGCTTTTTTATTATCTGTAACTGCAGTCTACGGAGGCAGATGGAGCTACACAAATGACCTGATTGTTGGAAACTCAGGGTTCGAGTGTGCCGGATTTCCGGATGGAAGAGTAATGATGATGGGCGGATTAAACGAAAGCGGTTATTACCAAACCTTCAGTCCTGCAACAGGAAAATGGATACGGACGGTTCTCCCTGTAAGTTCCAGTCATGACCTGGCTATTTTGCTTTACAACGGCAAAATGTTGTATTTATCCGGACCGAATTTCTGGTTTTTCCAGCCGGACAGCAATAATTGGCGCAGCGCAGGCGTAAGTCTCCCAAGCTGGTCAAGTTGGAATTGCTATACAATGCTAAAAGATGGACGGGTGCTTATCCTTTATAATGGCCAGAACTGCCAACTCTATAATTATAGCTCTAATACGGTGAGCGCTACCGGCGCAACCAGTGTAAAACATACGACCGGAGTAGAGGTTCTGTTGCCAAACGGAAAGGTTCTTATGTCCGGCGGCGATGCCATAGGCATTAAAACGTGCGAACTATATGACCCGACATTGGGATTATGGAGTCTCACGGATCCTATGAAATTTAACAGGACAACACATGTGGGCGTTCTTCTTCCTCCCCCATGGGATAAAGTATTAATGACCGGGAAACGCGAGCCGAGCGAACTATACGATCTGATGTCAGAGACATGGAGCTCGACGGATACTATGGAAGAACCGGATGCAACTATAGAAGCGTTGGCATTATTACCCAACGGAAAAGCTTTGGTAGCAGGAGGATCCGACTTGAAAACCTGCCGACTCTTTGATCCGGCGACAGAACAATGGACTACAGTAGACCCTATGAACATCGCAAGAGACCATTTCTCGCTATCAATATTGTATACGGGAAAAATATTGGCAATGGGAAGTCAAACATCAGGCTACCCACCACAATGCGAAATATATGACCCATCTAATGGATTTTGGCAAACAAAATTTGAGGCGCTCGGCACGGCTCGTCAATATGCCACAACTACAATATTACCTATAAAACATACGGCTAACTGTTCGACAAATGTGCTTATAACCGGAGGCGAAAATACAAGCAGTACTGCACTCAATTCTTGTGAATTGTATAATTATAAAACGGAAATAATAGCAGCAACAGGCTCTCTCAATACTGCCAGAACTCATCACACTGCCGTTTTACTTGCATCAACAACGGGAGAAGTCCTTACCGCAGGAGGCAAAAATACGGTTGCTTTAAATTCCTGTGAAATATTTGACCAGACAACACAAGTATGGAATACAACAGGCGCAATGACAGATGCAAGATTTGACCACAGCGCAACGTTACTTGCAGACGGGAGAGTTTTGGTAACAGGAGGAGAAGGAACAAGCGCTTACCTGAATACCTGTGAAATATTTAACAGCGGGACATGGAGCTCAACAACGGCAATGACAACGGCAAGAGCAAGACACAACGCAATAATATTGTTAAATGGAAATATACTGGTAATTGGCGGAGAAACATCCGCAGGGGTAGTAACGAACACCTGCGAAATCTGGAATGGAACAGATTGGACAACAATCCCGGCAGCATCTATGACTACAGGAAGAAGTTTACATACGGCAACGCTTCTACAATCAGGCAAAGTATTGGTAGTCGGGGGAAGAGGAGCAGGCGGCTCCGCATTAAACAGTTGTGAAATATATGACCCGGATTTAAACACCTGGACTGCGGAAACCAACCTTAATACCGCAAGATACGGACATAACACGATTCTTCTTTATTCGGGTATTGTATTAGTTACCGGTGGAACGGACGGGACGAATTATTTTGCATCATCCGAATTATGGGACCCGGCAGCAGAGTTGGACAGGGCAACCGGGAAACACGGTTGGAAAGTTTCTGCCAATCTTGGAACGGGAAGAGCATATCACTCGTCAATTCTTGTACCTTATCTTAAACCTTACGTTTACACAATAGGCGGCTCTACGGGAGGCTCGGTGCTAAGTTCTGTTGAGCAATATGATATAGGACTTGGTTATCAGAGTATATGGCAATCAACAATAACAAACTACAAATCGGTTACACAAATATCGCCTACTATGAATATGTCGGGAACACTATTACGCGGAGTATCCGAAGCAGACGGTGGAAATTACTGTCACGTAGCTTCTAATGACCATCCTATTATATCGCTCGTGCGCGCAGGAGGAGGAAACTGGCAGGGGAACGGCGGAGGGGAAATAATGCTTATGCCGCACAGCGTATCATGGGACAGTGCACATACAAACGTCGTAGGATTACCAACGGTATCGGGATATTACAGGTTATGGTCAATAGTAAACGGGATTCCATGTAAGTGGGATTGGAACTGCAGCGCGGGAAAAGAAGAAACTCAAAACTCAAACCTCAAAACTCAAAGATTAGAAATATACCCTAATCCTGCTACTACAAGTGTTAATTTTAAGTTGTCGGTGAATAATGGAGAACTGGACATTAGCCTGCGAATATATGATTTAAGCGGAAGACTAATTAAGAATTTGGCAATTTCTTCCAACCGGAAAAATTCAGTCACTACATCTTGGAACGGAATAGATAATACCGGCAAAAGAGTAAAAAGCGGCATTTACTTTTACTCTATCAAATGTAAAGATTCAGAGTATAGAGGAAAATTTACAATCTTGAAATAGCAAAAAAGAATTTTTGGACGCAGATAAACAGGATTAAAGATAAAAGAAAAACAGAAAGAAAAACAGATATAACTGAGATTGACGGATACGGGTTAACTCAGAAAAAAAAGCAAATAGAATATCAGGGAATCAGAAAATCCGGTCTGCCCAAAAAAATGGCAGGCGAGATTGTACTTAGTTAGTTGGAACTACAAAAACATAAGGCTTTGAAGAAATAGGATTTTCTTTAACCAATACTTTTGTATTATAAACTTCCTCTATAATCTGCCCCGTTAATACTTCTTCAGGCAAACCTGTTTTATAAAGACAACCCTTATTTAGAAGAACTAATTTATTACAGTACTCGCTTGCCAGATTTAAATCGTGCAAAACCATTATCACGGTGAGCCTATTTCTTTGATTTAACATTCTTATTAAATTCAAAATTTTCACCTGATGATTTATATCCAGGTGAGCAGTCGGCTCATCCAATATAAGCAATTTGGGCTCTTGAGTTAAAGCCTGCGCAATGCATATAAGCTGTTTTTCGCCCTCGCTTAACTCGTTCATAAACTTATTTCTAAAAATAACTGTCTCCGTTAATTCCATTGATTCCGTGATTATTTGTTCGTCTTTTTTTGTTTCCCAGAATTGAAATTTTTGACGATAAGGTATCCTGCCTAATAACACAAAATCCTCTACCGTCATATTAAACGCATATTCCTGCCCGTGCGAAACTACCGCTATTTTCTTTGCCAATTCATTAATTTTTATATGATGTATATCTTTATTTTCAAAAAGTATTTCTCCTTTCCACGAGGGAAGGATTTTGGTTATGACTTTAATTAAAGTTGTTTTCCCCGAGCCATTAGGACCGATTATCCCGCAAATTTCTCCCTCACTTATTGTTACGCTAATATCTTTTATTACGGGAATAGAATCATATCCTGAAACAAGATTTTTTATTTCAAGCATATTATTTACCACCTAATGAAATACGTTTTTTACTAAGAAAATAGATAAATATTATACCGCCGATAATTCCCGTAATAACTCCTACGGGTAATTCTAACGGAGAAATAATCGTCCTTGCAAGAGCATCACACAATATAAGAAACGTTCCTCCGACAACTGCAGACGCAATGATTAATATCCGGTGGTCTCCTCCGACAAACATACGGACAAAATGCGGAATAACCAACCCGACGAACCCAATTATTCCCGTTACCGAAACGCTGAATCCCGTAAGCAGTGAAGCTAAAACAAAAAGTATCTTTTTCGTTTTTTCCACGTTTACGCCAAGATGCACTGCGGATTCTTCTCCCAAAGCAAGAGCATTAAGGTCTATTGCAAAAAAAGATGCGATTACAATTCCCATAACGGATATTAACAATACCGATTTTATAAGAATCCAGTTGGGTTCTTCAAGAGACCCCATTATCCAGAAAATAATTTCCTGGAGATTCTCTACTCGCGAAACAGCCATAATAAGCATAATAAGGGAAGACGTAATAAAACTTATCATTACCCCGGTCAAAAGAAGTTCCTGGATTTTCATTACTCCTTTTTTTATGCTGAGAAAATATACAAATAAAATAACGATAAGAGCTCCTGCAAATCCCACAAAAGGTAAAGACAAAACTCCCATTATTTTATACATTCCCAGAACAATATTCAGACATATTCCCAGCGCAGCCCCCCCTGAAATACCAAGTGTATAAGGCTCAACGAGTGGGTTACGAAACAGTCCCTGCAAGATAACACCTGCAACCGATAATGCGCTGCCAACTGCAAATCCCAAAATAATTCGCGGTAGTCGTATGTCAAAAACAATGCTATGCTCTATGGAACTTTTATCTCCTAAAACCAACGGCACAATCTTGTCAAATGATATACCGGTTGAACCAATACAGAGGGATAACAGACTAACTACTAAAAGGATTATTATTAAAACTATTACAAGTATGCTCCAGCGAAATAGCTTGCTCTTCATATTATCTGATTGTAACATCCCGCCTTCTGTTTGGCAGGATGATTATCTATCGGGAATAGAAAATCTCTCCCGCATCTACCTAACTACTTTTTCCTTTATCCCCTTTCTTTGGGTACGGTTAAGTCTATCTGTGCTAAAGAAGACCTGAACTTTTTTATCGGTCCCGTCTTTTTTAAAAGACACTTCCGCAGAATAGCCCTTAATTCCTGCAGGATCCATCTGTCCCCATTTCCATCTTTCATCGGAAAACGTTGCTTTATAATGTTCCGGCAAAAACGGACGTGGACCATAAATTCTTTCACACTCTTGATTTGCCAAGTCTGCTGCTAATTTACAAACAGTTTCTTCATTCAGGATTTCCGTTCGCTGTGGGCGAGCCTCAGGATGAAAAATATCAACTAACTCTTCCAGCGCTTCAACAAAAACTACGGGTGTCGGACTGCAATACCTATATGAATCAAGCACATAAATTTTATTATTTTTCACTGCATTTATGGTTTTGTATTTTTGCCATACCTCTTTTTCCTCTTCCCCGACGACTCCCATAGTTATAATAATAATTATATCCGGGTTTTGTTTTAGAACTTTCTCCCTGCTATAGAGGCCATTTTTTGTGCCCAAACCAATGTTAATTCCACCTCCAAGTTCTATAAGATTATGTATGAAAGAATGCTTGGGAGCCGTAAACAAGGGGTTCGCTCCTACTTCAATAAAAACTTTAGGTTTGGACAAGTTTTCAACTTTTTTACAAATAGAATCTATTTTTTCTGCTGTCTGATTGATAGTCTCCATTGATTCAAATTCTTTGCCTACAATATTTCCTAATTTCAAGAAATCCTCGCATATTTGTTGAAAGTTTTCCGGAGAAGAGAAGTTAATTACATTTATTCCCATATCTTTAAGTTTTTGCAATTGTTTAGGATTATTCAATGGGATAGCTAAAACTACATCCGGCTTAAGGGATACGATTTTTTCTATATTTATTTCCATTATTGTTCCTATTTTTTCTTTTTTTTGTGCATCCTGCGGAATTTTGCAATATATGGTATTTCCAACGAGTTTATCGTTTGCCTCAAGAAGATAAATTTCTTCCGTAATAACCGGACCTAACGATATTATTCTTTGGGGACATAGGTTTACAACAAATAAAAGAGCAACAAATATTAAATTCATTAGTAAAGAGGATTATGTTAAAAAAAGGGCAACTGTCAAGTTTTTGTAAATCAGAAACAGGAAATAATTTGCTACAAAAACACTAAAAAACGCCCCTGCCAAAGCGGGACTGGCGATAAAGAACCCTTCTCCAGTTTCCGATTTTATTTCATCAGAATTAACTTCTTCGTTTAGCTGGACTTGTCCCGCTTTGGCGGGATTAGTCCAGCTTATCCAGCTCCGCTGGGCTCTACTTCATTAATATCAACTTCTTCGTCTCTTTGTAATCCTTGGTTCCACCTTTGGCACTAAACTTCGCAAAGTATATACCTGCAGGATAGTCTTTTGAATTAAAATTTGTACTGTAACTTCCGCGCTGTTTTTCTTCGTTAATAAGAGTTTTGACTATCTTGCCTGAAATGTCATAAATATTTAATGAAACCCTGCTGTCTGCCGGTATCTGATATTTTATAACCGTTGACAAGAGAAAAGGATTTTGGGAAATAGATAATGCCAATCCTTGAAGTTTCAAATTACTTTCTTCTATTCCGGTAAAAGAAGTCAAACGGGATAAACTATAAACACTATCCGTAGAATCAACACGTAAAACCACTTCTGCAACACTCCCGTAATTCTCTGTAACAAAAGAATAAGTATTTGTTACTAAGGTATCATAATAAGAGAGAGACTCTAAACATAAAAATACAGTATCGAGTGTACTTATTCGCAGGCAGTTAAATTCACCGTAAGGAATTTTTATTTTCCCATAAGCATCTATCGTACTGTGCCCATAATAATCATATCTTAAGTTATAATCCGTATACTTATATGTATAGTGGTCTACCCAGCTATTATTATACGTCATCGGCAGTGGTTTATAACTAACAGGATGAAGAACAATGAAATACGAAGCACTATCTAGGAAAACGCCCCCGCCAAGAGTTAACATAGAATCCTTTGTCAGTCTTTCATATTGATAAGAAGTATCTGCAGAAGAGTCTGCGTATTTAATTTTTTGATATGTTATATTAGACGTAGAAAACGAATCGTTGAATGGCGTGCTATTAGCTTTTACTATACTATTCCGGGCATTATTATTGCCCATTGGTTGTGTTGTAAAATCCCATACCTGTGGTCCACCGGTTGTTCCCAAATTAAGCGTAACAGAATCAATACCATTTATTATCGTGGTAGTTCCTATTGCCTGAACAATGTCTGAAGAATCTACTACTATCTGAGCAAATACTGCTGAACTTATGCCTACTACCAAACTTGCAATTACTATAACTTTTTTCATTTCCCCCCTCCTGTCAATTATCTATCAACCTTTTTTTACCAAATTCTATATTTTTGTCAAAATAACAAAAACACTGAATTGCATAGAGAATTAACAACTAATTTCAACTTTTCCATCTACAAGCATGTTATGTTAACATTTGATGCTTTTGTCAATAGAAAAAACTTCTTTTTTATTTCTTGACAATTTCGCACCCTATTTTAGTTTAAAGGGATAATGGAAGAAAACATGGAGTTAAAAAATTATGACCTTGAGATTGCGGATGCAATCCAGGGAGAAACCGGTCGTGAAGAAAATACTCTTAATTTAATTGCTTCGGAAAATTACCCGTCTAAGGCGGTTTTAGCTGCGCAAGGTTCTTTGCTTCAGAACAAATATGCAGAAGGCTACCCGCACAGAAGATATTATGGTGGATGTGAATTTGTCGACAAAGTAGAAGAAATTGCAGTAGATAGAGCAAAAAAATTATTTGGTGCAGAGCATGTAAACGTCCAACCATTATCAGGGGTTCCTGCCAATATGGCAACTTTCTTTTCTCTTGCCAATTTTGGCGATACGATAATGGGGCTTGCATTACCTCACGGTGGACATCTGTCACATGGGTATCCGGTTAGTTTTTCCGGGAAGTGGTTCAAAAGTGTTAATTATCAAGTAGAAAAAGATACGGAAACTTTAAACTATTCCAATATATTAAAACTCGCGGAAGCCGAAAAGCCTAAAATCATAATTTGCGGCGCCTCTGCTTATTCAAGAAAAATACAGTTTGATAAATTCCGCGAAATAGCAGATAAGGTAGGCGCATATCTCGTAACCGATATGGCTCACATTGCAGGAATTGTTGCCGCAGGTTTACACCAATCGCCTATTCCTTATGCAGACGTAGTTACCACTACAACTCACAAATCATTAAGAGGGCCACGTTCTGCGATGATAATGTGCAAATCCAAATGGGCAGAAAACATTGACAAATGGGTATTCCCGGGTATACATGGCGGGCCGCATATGCATACAATTGCCGCCAAAGCTGTTTGTTTTAAAGAAGCGCTAGGCACTGAATTCAAAAGTTACATTAATCAGGTTTTACTCAATGCGAAAACCTTTGAAAATGAATTTAAAAAATTAGGGTATAGGCTTGTAGCCGATGGAACTGATACACATCTTCTACTTGTAGATTTGAGAAGCAAAAAAATAACAGGCAGGGATGCTGAAGATTTGCTTACTAAAGCAAGCATAATTGTTAATCGCAATACCATACCTTATGACCCGGAAAAACCGCTTATTACCTCCGGGATAAGAATAGGTACTCCTGCCGCTACTACAAGAGGAATGAAAGAACCGGAAATTAAAAAAATATGTAACTGGATAGATAAGATATTAACCAATCCCGGAGATGAAAACACAATCAAAAAAGTAGGGACAGAAGTTAAAGAATTGTGCAAGAGTTTCCCGGTTTATAATAAATCGCTATTAAAATGACAAACCAATACACTCAGGATAAGAATCCCTACGGGCTATCGCCCAAGGGCTTCCTATAATTTATGAGTAATTTGATTTTACTGTTGTTGCTTAATAGGCTGAATATAGGATTCAACACATCCTACATAACAAATGTTCAGGATTTAGTAGGTGTCCCTATCACCGCAGTAGTTTTAAATCCTACAATAGAATATGAATATAAGAAAATTGGGATCTCAATAGATAATCTTTATATTTCCGCAAACTGTAATGTAGAGGGAAGTAATAATGAAGGGGATTCCATAGACGTGCGCATTGGATTAAATTGTGCTATTCCGACACTATATTATCGTTTTGACATTAATAAATTCCAAATTGCTCCCTGTATTGGTATGATACGAATAGATGCCGCCGGATTAGCTTATGGGCAATTGAGTTCATTTGCTTATTCAGATCAAATAGACGAGACAAGAACAGGTATTTATGGTGGGTTAAAAACAACCTTTATGCCAACTCCTAAAATAGGAGTAAAATTATTATTAAGCATTGCTTCTCTAAAAGAAGGAAGTTTTGAAGAAATAGGCGCCTCGTTAATATTCAAACCTTTTCTTAAAAATATAAACTCTATAGAAAATGATTCGGGGGAAAAACCCCAGGGACTTTTTTCTTCCATGCTTAAAAACGTATATTTTTCAACAAATATATCTCTCGCAAGAATTACTGTAAAAATAGATAATGAAACCCCTCCTTTACCTGTTAACATTGGTGTATTTTTAATAGGTATTGGATATGACTGGTAAGACAATGAAAATTAACGGCAACAAATTAATACTCTTTTTGTCTTTCATATTAATATTGTCAGGGTGCAAGTTAAATAACCCTTTCACACCTCCATTAGCAAAAGGACCAACATTAGATCAACCAGTAGACGGAGAAAAAATCCGTCCGGGAAATAAAATACAATTCCGCTGGAAATACGTTAAAAGACAAGAATCATATTGCCTACAAGTGAGCAAAACCAGTAATTTTAATTCGCCATTCATTGATACTACATCAATCGAATCAGGAAATTATTGCAACTGCTCCTTTTTATTTTTAGAAAAAGTAAAATATTACTGGCGCGTTAAAGTTAAGACAAAAACTTATCATAGATGGAGCGACTGGTCAGACATTGACAGCTTTATAATCTCCACGTATGGAAATAGACCACCAATTAAGCCCAATAATCCATTCCCCCCCGATTCAGCAACTGGTTTTTCAACCGATAGCCTTGCTCTAAACTGGGACAGTGGAGACCCGGACGGGGACACTGTTTTTTATACGGTATATTTTGATACAAACAGTTCGTTTACTTCACCGGATACCATAATTAAAGACTCAAGCTGCTTTACGACTGCAACAATTTCCTACCAACTGCCTTTTAATCTTGAACGGGCAACCACTTATTATTGGAAAGTATCGGCAAAAGATAATTTTGATACGGTATCCGTAGGAGACCTATGGTTCTTTACAACGGAAGATACCTCGGGAGGTAATCCTCCTGATATTCCCGGGAATCCAAATATAAGCACAGCGCCTTATTATGTAGATGAACCTTTAACAGCAACTGCAACGACTATCGACCCTGAAAACGATCCTATTTTATATATGTTTGATTACGGAGATGGCAGCGCAACTCACTGGACACAACCTGTCGCAAGCGGACAGGCAGTTGTAGACACACACATTTATAATGTTCCTTTTAACTGTTATGGATATTTTTATATCAAAGTTAAGGCAAAAGATATGGGGGGAAGACAATCCGATTGGTCCGACTCCATTCAAGTTCAGGTTAAAATAAGAGAAGGGGCAATGTTCGTATGTTTTCCGAATAATGCAGGACCAATTGTACATATTAGCTCTAAAGGGACTTTTCTTGATTCAGTCGGACACCAGCAATGTTCTGCTTTAGACCCTGCAACTATTACTATTGACCAGCGTTTCGGAAATTCTCCGGGTGGAGATGTTTGGGCAGCTTCTACAAATAACCAGCAAGTATTTAGATTTAATAATCACTTAAATAATGTTTTATTAAACAGAGTCTATAGTGTTCCTAAAGAATCTAACCCATCCACTCCCTGCGTAGATAAAGATGGTAATTGTTGGTTTGCATTTGCATGGTGGGGGAAAATAGTCAAACTTTCTCCCGTCGGGGACACATTAAAAACTATACTTGTTCCTTTGGGAACACACGTTTATGATGTAATACCTTCCATTGCTTATGATGAGGCTCGCGGTAGAATATGGGCAGTAGAATTTGCAATGGAAATATCGGGAGGGGCCCAACCGGGAAGATTATTCCTGTATGACACGAGTGGAACTTTAATTAAAGCATCTGCGACTTACGATTTTTGTGGTTCTTATTTAGACATTGATTCAAGCACAGGAGATTGTTGGGTAGCTAATGCAGGATTTAACAATGTAATAAGAGTCTCTGCTGATGGCAATACAATAGACAAGTTTGCAGGATTTAATCAACCGGCTTCATTGTCTGTTGACAATGTAAGAAGAAAAATATGGATTTCCGATACTTATAATCACCGTATAGTAATTATTAATTTTGGAGGCGGAACACAAGTCATAGACCAATATGCTTTAGGTAGCCCATCGGGCATAAAAGCCTATTCGCCGGACGGAAGTTGCTGGGTGACGGATCCGGACAGCTTTAAGGTAATGAAATTTAATTCTTCAGGAGACACTTTATTTACCCGTCGAGTATCTATATGGGGACAACCTGCCGGAGTTGCAGTAGATTATTTTGAACGCGAATAATGGAAAGACCAAGCTGGGATGAGTATTTTATGCGCATCGCGTTTCTCATTGCAGAAAGGTCAACATGCCTGAGAAGAAAGGTAGGCGCAGTAGTCGTTAAAGACAAAAGAATTTTATCCACAGGTTACAACGGCGCGCCTTCCGGGATACAACACTGCGATAAAACGGAATGCATAAGAGAAAAACTAAAAATCCCAACGGGAGAAAGACACGAACTTTGCAAAGGTCTTCACGGCGAACAAAATGCAATAATTCAAGCTGCTAAAATGGGCGTTGTCATAAACAAGGCTTCTATTTATATTACCAACTTCCCTTGTTTTATATGTAGTAAACAGATTATAAACGCAGGGATTAAAGAAGTTATTTATGCCAATCCTTACAATGACAAACTTTCTCAAAATATCCTCAAAGAAGCAAAAATAAAAATCAGAAAATTTAGCCTTGAATAAACTCTTCCCTGATTTTAACTAATAGAATTTATTTTATTAATATTGGTTAGAGTTTCTAAGATAATGAAAGATAAAATGTTCAAAAACGGAATAATACTATTTTTATTTTTTACAATAATAACGTTAGGGTGCAATAACCCTTTTACGCCTCCCTTAGCAAAGGGCCCAATAATACAAAGACCAATAGGAGACACATTACACCCGGGAAAAAAATTATCTTTCTTATGGAAATACGTTACCAAACAAGAACTATATTGTTTGCAGATAAGCAAATCCGTTAATTTTAGTTCTTTTTTAATTGACACTATGGTAACTAGTTCCGGAAGTTCCTACAACTGTCCTCTTATATTTTCAGATACGGCAAAATATTATTGGCGTGTTAAAGTGCAGACAAGAACTTATCATAGATGGAGTGACTGGTCAGATGTCGGATGGTTTTTAATTTCCCTGATGGGCAATAGGACACCTATCAAGCCCCATAATCCATTTCCCGACAGCTCAGCGATTGACGTTTCAACAAACGGTCTTGCGTTAACATGGGACGGCGGAGACCCGGATGGAGACACTGTTTTTTATACAGTATATTTTGATACAAGTAGTTCGTTTACTTCGCCGGATACCATAATTAAAGATTCCAGCTGCTTCACCTCTACAACAGTTTCTTATGAAATACCCTTTAATCTTGACATTGCCACTACTTATTACTGGAAAGTATCCGCTAGAGACAACTTTGACAAAATATCCACAGGAGACCTATGGTTTTTTACAACAGAAAATACTCCTGGGAATGCACCTGCTACCCCGGGAACGCCTAATATAAACGTATCTTTTGGCTATGTAGACGAGCCTGTTATAGCAACTGCAACGACTACCGACCCCGATAACGATTCTATTTTATATATGTTTGATTACGGAGACGGAAGTCCGACTCATTGGACTCCGCCTGTCGCAAGTGGACAGACAGTTATAGATACGCATATTTATAATATTCCTTTCCATTGTTATGGCTATTTTTACGTTAAAGTCAAAGCTAAAGATAAAGGCGGCAGAAGGTCTGACTGGTCTGATTCCGTTCAAATTCAGGTTAAAATAAGAGCAGGCTCGGTGTTTGTATGTTTCCAACCTGAAATTGGACCTATTGTTCACATCAGCGCTAAAGGAACTTTTCTTGATTCAATCGGCCGTCAGCAATGTTCTACTTTAGACCCTCTAACTCTTTGTGTTGACCAGCGTTCAGGGAACTCCCCCGGTGGAGACGTTTGGGTAGCTTCTACAAGGAGCAACAGGATATTCAGATTTACAAATCATTTAACTCCTTTATGGGAAGTTTTATATCACTCTCCGGTTTTTCCAAACGAATCTAATCCTTCTACGCCTTGCATAGATAAAGATGGTAATTGCTGGATTGCATTTGCATGGTGGCAAAAAATAGTAAAACTTTCTCCTAACGGAGACACGTTAAAAACAATATCTGTCCCTATTCCACCAAATCCGCCTCCGCCTACTCTTAGTAAGGAATACCATATTGTGTCAGCCATTGCTTTTGATGAATCCCGCGAGAAACTTTGGGCGCTGGAATTTTCACTAATATTTCCTGAAGGTGCTCAACCGGGAAGACTGTTTTTGTATGATACAGATGGAACTTTAATTAAAGCTTCTGCAACTTACGATTTTTGCGGCTCTTATTTAGACATTGATTCAACTACCGGAGATTGCTGGGTAGCTAATGCGGGATTCAACAATATAATAAGAGTCTCCGCTGATGGCAATACGATAGAGAAATTTGCAGGATTCAATGGTCCTGCTTCACTATCCATTGATAACACACGAAGAAAAGTCTGGGTTTCTGACGCTTATAATCACCGTATAGTAATTATTAATTTTGGAGGTGGAACACAGGTCATAGACGAATATAATTTAGGCAATCCATCAGGTATAAAAGTTTATTCGACAGATGGAAGTTGCTGGGCAGTAGATGCAGACAACTGCACAGTAATAAAATTTAATCCCTCGGGAGATACTTTATTTACCCGTTCGCTAAAACAATGGATAGGACAACCCACCGGAGTTGCAGTAGATTATTTCGAACGCGAATAAATTACACTATCCCTAAATATCTTAATAATTTATGTTTTAATGACTCTTCCGCAATTAACCCTTTCATTGTTTCATATTTGATTTTTTTACCATCCGTTTTTATAAATACCGCACCGTCATTATCCGTTACCAATGTTTTTTGAACATTGCTTTCTCCAATAATATCCGCCATTCTCGATACCACTGCAATATTATCCTTTTTGCTTTTTACGAGCATACACATTTTATCTCCCGTAAAAAATAAAAAATTTACGTCTCCATAACTATACTTAAACCAATCATTTTCTTTCTCTATGAAACTATATGGAATGTTTTTAATCCGGATATGTTCAAATATTTTTGTACCCTGTAAACATTCTTCAGAAGCAATAACTTTGTTTATCTTAAAATTATTAAAAACATATTTTAGTCCGTCAATTTTTTCTTTATCCGGATTTGTCATTACAAGACAATCGATTTTTGATATTCCGTTCGCCCGGAGATAAGGCGCAACTTTATCCTTTCCGGGATCAAGGTAAGAAGCATATATCCCGCCATCAACTAATATAACCCGCTTATCCCGAGTTTTAATAATCGTAGAATTTGTTTTTGACAAGCATACTAATTTTAATCCGGAGTTGTTTTGAACATAAATTTTTGACCATATAAAAATAATTATTCCTATTAATATCGTACCTATAAAAAGGGTTTTCCCTTTATTAAATTTAAATAACTCCATACTTAAACTTTTAGGATGATTCCAAACTACAAAATTTACTTCCGGTTCATACGTCCATAAATATGAGTACCAGTTATATATAATTAATTTTCTGTTTTTATTAAAGCTAAAAAGGCTTATTATACTTATAATTGCAAAATACTCCCAGATTACAAAAACTATATTCGGTTTATGTACCCACACGTTTCCATAAGGGGTAGCGCTAAATAATTCTGCGGACTTAAGGGTAAAAGTAGCGGTTATCCATGCAATTGAAGAAAAAATGTTGGTCATTAAATGAAAATGTATTAAAGAAAAAAAACTTATCAGGAAAGTCAATATAATACACAAACTACTTAACGGGATTATGAAAAGATTAGCAATAATTGATATTATTGAAATTCTATAAAAGTAATAAGTAATTATAGGCATACTCCCTAATTGCGCGCCCAATGAGGTGCTAAAGAACAAGCCCAAATATTTACCCGCGTTCGATTCTAATTTATAAAAAAATAACGTATATAATTCGGAAGACAAATAAATTAAAGATATTATTGCAATAAACGATAATTGAAAACTCACATCAAATAGAGCCTGCGGGGTAAAACACAATATAATAAACCCGGAAAAAGCTATCACATTCAACATATCGCTGTCTCTTTCGGCAGTCAAAGCAATCATTCCCAGTATTGTCATTAGCGTTGAGCGGACTATAGGAGGTTCCAGCCCGACAACAAATGTATACGTTATAATAAATACTGCTGTAACGATTCTCTTTATCGCCAGAGGGACTCTGAACAAGGTAAGTCCTAAAAACACAATAAGCGCAATAAGTCCCACATTAAATCCGGAAATGGCAAGTATGTGTATCGTACCGGTATTTTGAAATTGCTCATATACTTCGGGCGGGAGCAATCCGCGTTCGCCTGTTACCAAGCCTTTTAACAAACTCGCCTGGTTAAGGGTAAGATTGGCAGATATTGTATTGTTGATAAATTTTTTTATTCTCAATGCAATTTTTAATATAGAAAATTTCCCGCTATTATTAATAAATTCGGTATCAAATGTACGCGCAGTTACGTAAATCTTATTTCTTGCAAGAGCTTCTTTATAATTAAAATCTTCTGGGTTCTTAGGAAATTCGGGGATTGATAATTTAGGATTTTTAAGTTTCAACCTATCCCCGTATTCAAATTTTTCATCGGGATAATTTAATGTAAGAATTATTTTCCCCGCAGTTTGTACGCTATGACTGTCTATCCCTACGCTTTCTACCTCACATTCAATTACTGTTTGAGTGATTTTTACTTCGGGGTCTTTTATAACTTTTGCAATGACACAAAAATCCCCCTTACTCTGGGTTGTTTTATCTACATGATTTATTATATGATTTGCCGGAAATAAAGTCGTAGAAACTTCATATAACAACATCCCTGAAGTAATGAGAATGAAAATACAATTTAAGTTTAATAAACCTGGGGGGAATTTAAAAATATTAGAGATAAAATAAAAGCTGCAAATTATAAGTAAAAAAATAGCGATGCAGGATAACGGGAAATTACTAAAATAAGCAGTTACAATTCCTGAACTAAATGCAAGAAAGGCTATAAATGCAGGTCTCCGCATTTCAAAACACTACAATTCTTGAGTGCCGCCTTGTAGGGTTACGGCTATGAATGATTTAATTTTTTTTCAACAAAACTTTTTAATTTTTGTTTAAATATTTCTTTGTCAAAAGAGCCTGCATGTTTTTGTAAAACATCCAGGTTATATTTTGAACGGTCAAAATTTTTAACGACTTCCATCAAAGCAGACGTTGTTTGCGGATAAAAGAATTCTCCCGTTTCTCCTGCTTTTACCGTTTCCAATGCGCCTCCTCCTTTAAATGCAATAACGGGAGTCCCGCAGGACTGCGCCTCAAGAGGAATAATTCCAAAGTCTTCCACCGTAGGAAAGATAACGGCTTGAGCTCTTTGGTAATAACTTCGTAATTTCTTATCGTCTAATCTTCCCAGGAATTGAACGTTCGGACGGGCAATCTTTTCCAGCGCCCCTCTTGCCTCTCCATCTCCGATTATAAGCAAGGGAAGCCCTAATTTGCTAAAAGCTTCTACGGCTATGTCTATTCTTTTATACGTTTTAAGTCTTGCTACTACGAGAAAATAGTCCTGAACTTTTAAAGTTGGGTCAGGAGCAAAAAACCTAGTATTACACGGAGGATATATTATAACGGAATCCTGTTTATAATACTTTAATGCTCGTTTCTTGACAGTTTCAGATATGGTTATAAGGAAATCTATCCTGTTAGCTGAAACCACATCCCAAATTCTTATGTTATTCATCAATATTCTTAACCACATTCTAAGCACAACGTTTGTTCTTTTCACTTGTAAAAAATATTCATCCCACGCAAATCTCATAGGATTTAAAAGATACGAAATATGCACCGTATTAGGGGTTGTTAAAACTCCTTTTGCCCAGGCAGAAGATATGGAAAGCACCACATCAAAATCTCTGAGGTCTATCTGTTCTATTGCAGTTGGGTACAGCGCAAAATATTTTTCGTAATTTGTCGACAAGAATGGCAACCGTTGAGCAAAAGTAGGAGTAATTTTCCAATTCCTAAAGCGAGATGGTATTTTTTTTAAATCATAAAAAAGAGTAAATACGGGAGCGTCCGGCCATATTTCATGAACTGCCTCTAACACTCTTTCCGCACCACCATACTGATTCAAATAATCATGAACTATTGCTATTTTCATATTAAATAAAACTATTTATAATTTTGTTATTATGCTTCTATTCATTTACTATATTTTGAACAGAAATTATCGTATTCGTCAAGTTAAAATATTCTTTAACCCGTTTATTGGCATTTTGCCCAAGCAAACAATTAAATTGCGGATTATCAAACAATTTAATTATCCCCTCTGCAATTGCAGATGCATTTTTAACGGGAACAAGGATGCCGGTTTCCCCATCTATGACAATTTCAGGCACGGCGCCTATATTTGTTGCAATAACGGGTTTTCCCAGAACCCCGGCCTCTATAAGTACGCGGCCAAAAGGCTCGGGGAAAACCGATGGATGAACCAATACATCAAATTCCGAAATTTCATTTATGGCGTTTTCTACGACCCCTTTAAATTGAATATTTTCTTCTAATTTTAGCTCTTTGGTCAAATCTTTTAATTCTTTTAGATATTCTTCGTCTCCAAAGATTGGTCCCCCAACTATAATAAATTTAACGCCTATGTTTTTCCTTTGCATAATTATACCCGCAGATTGAATAAAATACTCTATGCCTTTCCATCGCGCAATTTGTCCTGCATAACCAACGGTAAAACAAGAGCTTTTCTTTTTTCTCTTTTCTGAATTTAATTTTATATCTATCCCGTTATAAATAATTTTTATTTTGCCGGATGCGGGAAATTGTTTTGCCACGGCATTAGAAATAACAATTAATTTATTCGCTATTAAGTAAATGCCAACCGTCCAGATTTTTGAAAATAAATTCCGGTTGAAAATATCCCTGAAATGTACGCATACCGGTATTTGCAAAATTCTCCCCGAAATGCCGCCAATTAAATGCGCTTTTTGAGAATTCGTATATACTACGTCAGGATTTTCTTTCCTTAACAAATTGATAAATCTTGATATTAGTTTTAAGATAATATAAATCTCACCTAAATTAATTCCGGTATTTCGTTTTTTATTAACTATTTTGGAGGGCATAGGAAATAGAATACATCGTATGCCCTTTTTTTTAAATCTTGCCAGTATTGCTTCGTTTGAAGTTACAAAGACATTATCCGTTTTTTTAAGTCCTGCAATCATATCCAGCAGGCTTCTTTCGGCGCCCCCGAACTGAGCGGAGTGGTCAAAAAATAACACTTTTTTTAACATTTCCGTAATCTTTTATCGCTCTAAAAACAGATACAAATCTTATATGTTACGGCTTCTGATGTCAATCAATATTTATGAAATACAATTCGGGAACATTTTTATTTTCAAATAAAAAATCTTTATTAATTTTCATTATAATCCAAGATAATCTTAAAAAATACTTGACAGCATAACAATTTAAGGTTATTAACAGTAATAATAGGAGGTATAGTATATGGAATCAGGAAAAGTTAAGTGGTTTAATGAGCGTAAAGGCTTCGGTTTTATCGAGCGCGCAAGTGGTGGAGACGTATTTGTTCACTACTCGGATATAGATGGAAAAGGATTTCGCGCACTTGAAGAAGGACAGGAAGTAGAATTTGAAGTTGTTGAAACTGATAAGGGCCCAAAGGCAGTCAACATAAAAATTAAGTAGCGTTCATTTCCATAGAAAACAATTAAGCCTGTAAGTTTTTTTTACTTGCAGGCTTATTTTTTAGACAGCTCTTTTCAGCTATGCTGGATTAGAGATGTCTATCTGGAGCGAAGCGAAAGACAGGCAGGGATTATCGCAGTTTGGTTTTCGAAATGTAGGCACAATTTCAAATTGTGCGGGAATCTATCTTCCTTTTTAATTTATTTGCTTACAGGGGCGAAAGCGGGAATCCATTTCATTCCTATCTATCAAACTTATCGTCTAACCAATCCCAGAATGTGTAATCTCTAACTCTTTCAGACTCCGAACAAGCATTTTCCACTGCATCTACTATTCCCTTCATATATTCAGGATATCTTGATTTTAACTTAAATCGCATTTTATTGCTTTTCTTTTCAACAGCACAAATAGTTGTGTAAGAATATAGATGCTTACTTGAAGGGAGAACATCTATCCAGTAATGTAAATAGAATTTATAATCTTGCCACTTTAATCTTTTTCTAAAAAGCCATTTCCAGATAAATCCACCCGGATTGTAAATTAATTCCGATGGAGTTATTGTTATTTTAGCAAGCAATTTGCAAACACAAAAATCAAACACCAAAAAAAGAACAATAGCCCACTCTATATTTACAAAAAATTCATGTAAATTATTACACTTGAAATAACCTATCGCAGCAATTATATTTATCCGAATATTAATTCCCAAGAAAGGTGTTACAAGAAGCAAAAACGCAATCTTATTCCACAACGGATATCCAAAAACCAAAGGTTTTGTGTTTTCTTGCATATTATTTTAAGAATTCAAATAATAAGAATATTCGCTTTTTATTTTTTGAGATGTTTTTAGAGAGTACTAACTACTTATTTTCCCTTTGGGGTACGGAAAACTTTTCTTTTCTGAGGAGCAGCAGCAGAAGGAGCATCAGTTTTCTTGACTGTATGTTCTTTCTTAGGGACAATCACTTCTGATTTAGCAGTTTTAGGTACAGCTTTTTCTTTGCCCGGCAATGCTTTTTTCGGTTTCGCAGCTACCGGTGCTACTTTATCCTTAACTCCGGTTTGTTTTTCTCTCATTTTTATGGAATAAGGACTTTCTACGACTTTTATGGTAATATGCGCATTTCTTTTCATCATTAAATCCGCTTTGCCTCTTGCGCGGAATTTAAGTCTTTTCCACATAGGAGCGCTATCAATTCTAATTTCGGATATTATGATATTGTCGAATTCAGGTGCGTCTACACCCATTTTATTTCTTAAATTGGAAGCTGCCGAATGGATTGCCTTAGCAACGTGATCAACCGTAGGGGAAGCAGAAAGTTTTAAAATACTTTCCGCCATAAGTACGCTTTTTCCTCTTATCTCGGCTACAAATCTCCTTAATTTCTTAGGAGAAGCTCTTACATATTTCTGATGTGCTGTGCCTTCCATAATTTATTTTTTAAGATTTCTTTGGTTGTGGTGCAGCTGCCGGAGCACCGGATTCTTCTGCACGCGCTTTTTTACCACTATGTCCCCTGAAAATACGTGTAGGCGCAAATTCTCCAAGAAGATGCCCAACCATACTTTCGCTTACGTATACGGGAATATGTTTATGTCCATCGTGCACGGCTATTGTATGTCCTACAAAGTCCGGAGTAACCGTAGAATCACGGGACCATGTTTTTATTATTTTCTTATCTGCCAATTTATCAAGTTTTTTTAATTTCTCGACTAGTTTCGCATCTACCCAATATCCTTTTTTTAGGGACCGTCCCATTTTATTTCCCCCTCTTTCTGCCCTTCACAATATATTTGTCTGAAAGTTTTCTCTTTCTTGTTTTATAACCTTTTGCCGGGACACCTGTAGGAGACTGTGGAATATGTCCTTTGGATTTAGCTTCTCCGCCACCCATTGGATGATCTACAGGATTCATATGAACGGCTCTTACGCGTGGACGTATTCCGAGCCAACGAGTTCGTCCGGCTTTACCTATGGAAATTGAACTATGTTCTACGTTAGATAATTGTCCTATTGTGGCAAAACATTTTAATGAAACAAGTCTTACTTCGGTTGATGGCATTCTTATATGAGCATAAACGCCTTCTTTAGTTAAAATCTGTCCCGTCATTCCCGCACTGCGAATAAGCTGACCACCACATCCGGGTCTAAGTTCAAGATTATGAAGTTCCATACCTTCGGGAATTTCAGATAAAGGAAGCGCATTCCCAACACGAAGCGGAGAACCGGATCCCGAAATCACCTGCATTCCTACGGTTAAACCCAATGGAGCAAGAATATATCTTTTTTCGCCATCTTTATAGCGAAGCAGAGCTATTCTGGTTGACCTGTTGGGGTCATATTCTATACTTTCAACATGGGCAGGAATACCAAATTTGTCTCTTTTGAAATCAATAATACGATATAAATCCGGATGTCCGCCACCCCTATGCCTACAGGTAATTCTACCATTAGAATTACGGCCACCTTTTTTTCTAATCGCTACCATTAAAGACTTGGTAGGTTTAGTCCTGGTAACATCCGCATAATCATCATACTCTTGATACCTTTGAGTTGGTGTTAACGGTCTTCTTTTATTTATACCCATTTATTTCTATCCTACGCCTTCAAATATTTCTATTTTATCGCCATCTTTGAGTTTACAAATTGCTTTTTTCCAAGCCGGTTTATAGCCGACATATCTGCCGACTCTTTTTTCTTTCCCCTTGCAACACTGAGTGTTTACATTAAGAACTTTTACTTTAAATAGTGTTTCAACGGCATGCTTTATCTCTATTTTGTTAGCAGACTTATCAACTTGAAACGTATATACGTTAGATTTCTCTTTAAGTTTTAACGCTTTTTCTGTGACCAACGGCAGAATAACTACTTTCCTCGGATCTCTCATTTTCCTCCAATTATCATCAAAGACTTATCTCCTATATCATATTTTCTTCCTTGTCAATAAGTTTTTTATTAATGATTTATTATTTTTGTTATTGACAAATTAAAAGAATTAAATAAATTCCACTGTAATAAATTAAAAATTATGCCATTTATTCCTAATACTGATAAAGACAGAGCCGAAATGTTCGCAAAGATCGGCGTTAAGAATTTTGAAGCTTTACTTGCTCCTATTCCTGAACATCTTAGACTAAAAGAACCTCTTAATATTCCCAATCCTCTATCCGAAATGGAAGTAAAAAAACTATTACACCGGCTTGCCAATAATAATATAACCGGAATCTCATTTATGGGCGCAGGCAGTTATGACCATTATATACCTTCTTTAGTAGACTATGTAATTTCAAGGCCTGAATTTTATACTGCTTATACGCCTTACCAGCCCGAAGCTTCGCAAGGCACATTACAGACTATTTACGAGTACCAGTCAATGATATGCGAATTATTCAATATGGACATCGCAAACGCTTCTATGTATGACGGCGGTTCGGCAGTCGCAGAAGCCTGTAAAGTTGCATCCAATGCAAATTCCAAGACTACATTTTTAATATCCGAAGGCGTCAACCCAAATTACAGAAAATGCGTTGAAACCTATTTTGGAAAGAAAAAAGTAAAAATCATTCCTCTTAAAGATGGTCAAACAGATATAGAAGCAATTAAAGATATATATGCCAAAAACAAAGATATCGCCTGCACGGTAATACAAAGTCCAAATTTCTTAGGCATACTTGAACCGGTTAAAGAGATATCTTCCGTAGTCCATTCTGTTAATTCATTATTTATAGGTGTACCTTTACCTATTTCTTTGGGTATGCTAACACCTCCCGGAGAATGGGGAGCGGACATCGCCGTCGCCGAAGGTCAGGCATTTGGGATTTCCCAGGCTTTTGGCGGACCGGGACTCGGTATTTTATCCTGTAAAAAGGATTTTGTAAGAAGTATGCCCGGAAGAATAATCGGTCAAACACAGGATAGTGCAGGAAGAAGAGGTTTTGTTATGACCTTGCAAACAAGGGAACAGCATATAAAACGCGAACGTGCAACCTCTAATATATGCACAAACGAAGGTTTATGCGCTATTGCCGCTTGTGTATATCTTACCGTAATGGGTCCAGAGGGATTAAAAGAAGTTGGCGAACTATGTTATAACAAAGCTCATTATCTTGCAAAAAGAATATGTGAAATAGAAGGATTTAAATTGGTTTACGAGAAGCCGTTTTTTAATGAATTTGTAGTCAGCACTCCAATTTCTGCAGATAAAATAGTAAATAAGCTTGCCAAAAAGAAAATATTTGCAGGCGTGCCTGTTTCAAAGTTCTATTCCGGTCATAAGAATGAACTCCTCATAGCGGTAACGGAAAAAAGAACAAAAGAAGAAATAGAATATTTTGTTGAAGCCCTCAAAAACGTCAAATAGTTATATTTTTTCAACATTACTACTTCAAACAATTCATCTTAACGACTTTTACTGGCGTATAATCGTTTACCTTTACGAAATATATTCCTGATTTCAATTTTTCGCCTATAGATATTTTGGTTATTGCGTTATTAGGTGATTGGGTTATTGATTGAGTTTCAATTAACTTCCCTGCAATATCATATATTTCTATTTTGTTCTCTCTAAACTCTTTACTCTCTACTCTTAACTCTTTACTCTCTACTCTTAACTCTGTACTTTTAGTAAACGGATTTTGATTTACCCTGAGCGTAGTCGAAGGGTTTTTAATATTTGATTTCTCTTCTACCCCCGTTCCTTTCCCTTTTGCATATTTTAATACAGCTGTTCTATTAGATTCGTTTGTTCCAGTAGTTCCACGATAACTAATATGTGCATATCCATTATTATCTATTGCAATAGATGTAGCAGATAAGTTTGGAAACCCCATAGTAAATGAATCCAATTGTTCACTGTGCCAAATGTTATTGCTGTCTTTCCAGATATAAGTCAGCCAGAAGAGATTCGCTGTTTGGCTTAAGTAACTTATATGCGGGTTGTTATTCTTATCAATAAACAAAGATGATTCGCGACCAAGAGTTCCTATTGTATCTATTACCCAACCGGATGTTTCTCTGACTGCGTATGTTATTTTATAGACTTCGTAAGCAATACAAGGTTTTCCATCCGCATTAATTTTCATAGAGTTTACTCCACAAGAAGGAGTATCTACTCTTTCAATTTTCCAATTATTGGATGTTTTTTTTGCATATCTAAGTCCCGTGTTCCATCCATCCGAACCATACGCAAGATGAGGATTATTTGTATCGTCAAGAGCAATCGAAACAAATCCCCAGTCGCCTATCACCGTATCTATTATTTCCGTTACCCAATTCGTATCATTCCAATAACTGTGTAAAATCACATCCGCCCCTGATAAGGATGCCGCCCATCCGATATGCGGTCTTCCTTTTTTATCAATCGCAATGGATGTCCAATCCACCCACGCTCCCGGATATACCTGTGTTGCGTTCCACCCTGAATCGCTTTTAACCCAATACCTCAATCCGTTATACCAAGAGCTTATATGCGGATACCCCAGTGAATCCAACGCTAAAGACGGTCTTTCCCCGCCTAACGGCAAATCGGATACCCACTTTGAACTGTCTGGATTATAAGAAACGTATATGATTTTAGTCCCATGCTTTTCATATGCGATATGTGGGTTATCTTTTGAATCAAGGGCAAGAGATGTGCCCTTAACTTCAGAGCCAATTGCACTGTCTAATATTGACACATCCCATTCTTTCGCCTGCTGAAGATAATTCATCTCTTTCGCTTGTATTTTAGAATTATCCACATTTTCTTGTAATAACCTGTTATAAGCATTCCTTTTCATTTCACATATTCGTACCGAATCCGCTCCGTGATAGCTAACATATGCCTGTCCGGATAATGGAGCAACCCAAACCATAAATAGAATAAACAATTTTTTCATATCTTCTCTACTTTATTTTGTATTTTATTTTTCGTTATTCGCGTTTATTCTCGGATAAAACTTTTTCCGTTCTCTGTTTCTTCTGTTACTATCTAAACCGCCTAAACTATCTACTTCACTATTCCCATCTTTACTACTTTAATTGGTTTGCTATCATTCACTTTTACGAAATAAATTCCCGATTTTAAATTTTTACCAATTATATTGTCTTTTGTTTCTTCAACTAACTTCCCGCTTATGTCATAAATCCGTATTTTATCTTTTACTGAACACTGACCACTGGCCATTGATAACTGTGTGCAAAACACAAACGGATTCGGAAATATTTTAATATTTGATTTTTGATTTTTGATTTTTAATTTTTCTTCTATAGCAATATTATGTCCTTTCGGCTTGAGAAAAGGGTCTCCAAGAAGTGTCATTCCGTAATGCCAGCAAATATCATCAAAACTAACTCCTCCTGCCGTTATATAATAGAACCAATCTTTAAATGCTTCCCCCATAGTTTTTCCCTGCGAAAGAGGCAAATAGAAATAGTAAAAATCAAGCATACTGCCTGTCTTTGTTGAACCGATTGCGCCGACTCCATAACTCTGGTTGAAAATAGTTCTGCCGCCGCCATATCCGCTTTCCGTATATCTTGCAAATGAACAGGCAAATAGATTATAAAAATTCGCAGGAGGGTCTTGACTTGTATATTCCGAAGCATAATAATAATCATACGAAGCATGATTGTTATAATAAAATACGTGTCCCCCCGGCCAGGAATGCGCAAAAACAGAAACCCATGCCCTGACAGTATCCAATTTTATTCTATAATCAGTTACTCTAGTCGCATTAGAATCAGCCACTACAAGGGTATCATCATAAAGTAATGACACGTCTCCCGCCCATTCCGGCGCCCAGTAATGCCAATCATCTTCCACATAAACCAACGCCCTGTGTTGTAATTCGATAGAATGATTACGGTAAGCATTATCTTTAGCAAAATAATTTTTTATCAAAAGAGTGTCGTTGCCAATCCCCGTCGGCGTAAGCCTGCCAACATATATTTCAGGGTTAACATCTCCCGAATGAGCATCATAAATACTATCTTTTCCTGACGCTAAACTATCGCCGACAGCATAATATTTCATAGTGTCTATCCAATCTCCATTCAAATCCATATAAAAGAGGTCAATCGGCCATTCCGCGTAACCATAAGTTCCATAATCATTTTCTACTTGAAACCATGCCACAGGCAAATCCCCAACAAATAAAGCACCTTCAATGTTATCGTTATCATAAAGCCCCTTTAAAAATGAACGCAAGTTTTCCGGAGTTCCCCCCGCTATGTTGTAACTACTTACGGTATAGCCCTCATATTGTAAGTTAGTCATCAATTGATTTAATTCGCTCGTAAGAGAAGACGCAATCGTAGAATCCACTAATATTACTACTTTACCTGCTTTACGTTGGACGGAAAGTTTTTTGGTTAATGCAGTAGAAAACGTTTTATAAGGATGAGAAACGCTCCATTCCTTAAATGTTCCGGGTTTCGAGCCCGACGGTCCTTCCCATCGAAGAAGCTTAACTTCATTCTGCTGTGCCCCTGACAACAAAGAAGTAATCGTAAAAATACTAATAATAATAAATTTTAACATAGTCCCTCCAATTAAATAATCAGGTTCAAAAAATAGTCATAAGGGGTTTTGCTTTGTAACTCTGTTTCGCTTATTTTATAAATTCTATATTTACCCATTTCTAAATCCCCCAAAACCATTTTCCCTATTCTTATTCTTTGCAGTCTTATTACGGTACAACCTAACGCCCTTATCATATTTTTTATTTCTCTTTTCTTCCCTTCCGTAAGAATAATTCTAATTTTCCTGTTTTCAAGGAGTTCTACTTTTTTAGCTGTCAGAATTTCACCTTCCCATTCTATTCCTTTTTCAAGTGTTTTTATCCCGGTCCAGTCAAGGTTTCCATCCGTCCAGACAAGATATTCTTTTTCCATTTCAAACTTCGGATGAGTAAGCCTGTATGCAATGTCACCATTATTTGTCAGTAAAATCAATCCCTCAGCATCTTTATCCAGTCTGCCCACCGGGAAAAGACGTAATTTAATATCCTGTATCAAATCAGTTATAATAAGATCGGCGTGTCTATCCTCAAGCGTGGTAACATACCCGGGTGGTTTATTCAGCGCAACCAAAAGGGGATATTCGATTTTTAAAACTTTTCCTTCTATTTCTACGATGTCTTTCTCTACATCAACGTCTATGCCTAATGTCGTTATTACTTTACCGTTTATTTTAACTTTACCTTTTTCTATAAGTATATCCGCTTTTCTCCTTGAAGAAATTCCTGCCTTTGCTATAAATTTATTCAATCTCATAATCAATATATATTTCATAGGAAAATATGTTTATGTCAAGTCTTTTAGTTGGACTTTATGCTCGTAAGAACATTAGTCCAACTTATCCAGTAGAAGACCCTTAGAAATTTAGTTCTTACTTGCAAACCCTTATGTTAATTAGGAAAAAGATTGTGGAGCGTAGCGACATCCCGCCTCGGCTGGATTGTCCGGAGTTTTTTGCCGGAGGGGATTCCATCCAGTCCTCTGGGCTCAGCTGGATTAGTCGAATTTTGGGTTTCTTAAGATTTTTACTTGCGTTAGGCAGGCAGGAGGCTTTGCACTAAAGCAAGTTAGTATTAAAAAATCTTGACAATAGAGCAATATTATATATTTTATCAAATGTATTTGAGTTTAGTTAATTACATAAATGAAAATTTTATTTGAGTGGCTTATATTTCCGGGATTTGTATTTATATTCCTATTATCTTTAATAGTTTCCTGGATTGACCGCAAAGTAACGGCAAGAATTCATTATAGAGTGGGGCCCCCTTGGTACCAGGGTTTTGCCGACTTCTTAAAATTACTTGGGAAAGAAACTCTTATTCCTGCGGAAGGGAATAAAATGGTTTTTCTTGCTTCTCCCCTCATAGGGGTTGTAGGAGCTGCGCTTGTAAGTTTCATATTAATGAAAACCAATTTCAATCCCGGCGTTACTTTTGTAGGTGACTTAATAGTAATTTTATATTTACTGATTTTGCCTCCTCTGGCAATAATCCTTGGAGGTTCTGCCTCTGCTAATCCTCTTGCTGCAATTGGAGTTTCAAGAGAAATAAAATTACTCATAGCTTATGAGCTGCCTTTTATAATTGCTGCATTAATACCCGTAGTCAAAGTAGATTCCATACAATTAGGTTCAATTATAAATTATCAGGTACAGCATGGAACAATATTTACACATTCCATTTCCGGGTTCCTTGCATTTTTTGTTGCTCTTATCTGTATGACGGCAAAACTTGGATATGCGCCTTTTGACGTAGCAGAAGCAGAAACCGAACTTGCCGGCGGGGCAGTCATAGAATACGGCGGACCTCCTTTAGCGTTTACCATTTTAGCAAAACAAGTTTTATTATTTACCGCTCCAATATTTTTAAGCACCCTATTTCTCGGAGGATTACACTTTAAAGGATTAAATATTTTATGGGCGGTATTAAAATACGTTTTAGTCCTCGTTGCCTTCATTCTCATAAAAAATACAAACCCCCGTCTTCGCATTGACCAGATAATAAAGTTTTTCTGGGGTAAAGTATTTATTATATCTCTTATTGCTTTTGTTCTTGCAATATTAGGGCTATAATCTTTTCTGTCCCTCTATAAATATTTTTCTTGCCTTGTAAAAAAATAACATTAGAATAACAAAAGTTATCCAAAATAGGTTAATGAATATTTATAAGAATTGGATAAGAATCTCTAATCCCCGCCTCAGGCGGAGCGGGAAAAGAGCTTCTTATTAGAAAATGGACTATCCGGCTAAACTTGTAATGGGAATTATTACGGCGGATGATTGCAATGAAACAGAAGTATTTAAAACGATAACTAAAAGATTTGGCACTATAGACATTAAAAGCGACACTATGGTATTTGATGTTACGGATTATTACGTCGTTGAGATGGGGGAAAAATTAAAGAGACAATGGATAAGTTTTGACTCTCTTGTTTCGCAGGACACATTAAGCGAAATAAAACTTGAAACCATAAAAATGGAAGATTCTTTTAAAAGAGCAGACGGGACAAGAACCGTAAATCTCGACCCCGGGTATGCAACTATGCACAATTTCGTCCTCGCAAGCACTAAAGGTTACTCGCACCGTGTCTATCTTGACAAAGGTATATATGCAGAGCTAACTTTTGTCTGCAAAAAAAAGAGGTTTCATTCATTGCCCTGGACGTATTTTGACTATCGTGATAATATCGCATTTTTTGACTCGATAAGGATAAAGTTTAAATCCCAGATAACCAGTCCAGAAGACTAAATGTATAAAATATTATTGCTCTTATTAACTACTACAGGGTTTATGCCTGTAAGCGAAGTAAAACCCGGAATGAAAGCTTTTGCCATAACGGTTTTAAAGGGCACTCAAATAGACACGTTTGACGTAGAAATAGTAGACTTAATAAAAAACCATCTCCCAAAATGTGATTTGTTTCTTGGAAAAATTTCCGGGCCTAAAATTGCAGGAATGGGAGTCCCGAGTGGAGTAAGCGGGAGCCCGGTGTATTTTAAATCCGCTAACAATGAAATCAAATTAATAGGAGCCCTCTCTTATAGTTTTGTAATATTTCCAAGAGAAGACGGGTATTTTGTGGGCATTACCCCGATTGAGAATATGTTAAATCCTCCTTCTATTCCGGGACAAAATGCTTCGTCTGCAACTCAAAAAAACACCTTGTCACCGATAAAATTATTATTCACGTCCTCTGCCAACTGTGACAGTGTTATAAAAAAACTAACGGATAATTTTCCTTCTTTAAGCATCGTAAAAATAGATGGGTCTAATTCCGAGCGTCGGGACAGCATTATTCCTTTCCCGGGTTCTGCATTAGGAATCCCGCTTGTAACGGGAGACGCCAATTACAGCGCTATCGGCACCTGCACCTACAAAAAAGGCAACAAAGTATGGGGATTCGGGCACTCGTCTTTTGATTTCGGTAAAACGGAACTACCAATGTCTGCAGGATATATATATTCCACAATACCGTCAAATTACGATTCGTACAAGTTGGGCGTTTCAACGAAAATAATCGGCACAATAACAAACGATGACGTTACAGGAATTAGCGGTGAAATAGGCAAAATGCCAAAATTAATAGAAGCAACCGTAACCGTAAATTCCAACAAATTTCATTATAAAATAACAAAAGAAAAACGGTTACTGCCTTTCCTTTTTGGAATGGTAACCGCAAATTCCGTATCTGCAGGGTATAAATCGGTCGGCGAAGTAACGGCAACAGTTGATATAAACATTACTTCTCCAAATGAAAAGTTCACGAGTAAAAATATCTACGTGGGCGACATAAATATCCTTACAAAAGAAATATCCGGTTTGTTCGGGGTTATCCACGATAATCCATTTCAAAAGTTAGAAATAAATGAAATTGCGATAAATCTTTCTATTTCGGACACGATTAAATTTGCCAAAATAGATGGATTGTGGACGAATAAATCAACGGTAGAAATAAACGATAGTCTGGATTTGATTGTCTCGTTATCCACATATAAAGGAGGAATCGTAAAACAATCCATACACATTGAAATCCCTCCTTATATTGATAAAGAAGATTTGTGGTTAAGCGTGGAAAGTGGAAGGAGCGCAAGCACAAAAAACATAAGCAAAATATCTTCGTTGGGTGACCTTAAAAAATGGCTAATTGAAACACCTACAAATAATGAGCTTGTAGTAACTTTAACCCAGAAAGACAAAAGCGGACAGGTTTTGGGCAAAGAACTTCAATCTCTCCCACCATCGATAGGTTCTTTTTTTACTGAGCCCGTTGAAGGGAAATCAAAAATTCTTGAAAAAAGAATAAAAACGGAATGGGTATTAGCAGGCGAAAAAACAATAAAATTAAACGTTAAATAAATATACTCAGGAAAATTGATGGAAGCTGTTCTGGAGAAAAGAATGAATAAAGACTCATCCGACACAACTCAACTCGCAGAAAGCCTGCAAAAAGCATTCGTCAAAAATTATTTCGAAGAACATGCTTTGAATTGGCAGAATATTTATTCGGAAAAAAATCTCCATTCTCTTATTATCCAGGAGCGATTAAATTATGTATTGAACTATATCGATAATCTAAATTTAGGAAAAGGCGCTAAAATACTTGACTTAGGATGTGGAGCAGGTGTAACTTCCGTAAGCCTTTTGCTCAAAGGTTTTGATGTATGTGGTATTGACGTTTCGGAAAAAATGCTTGATTTAGCGGAAAAGAATTGCATCAAAGCGGGATTGAAATGTAAAAATATTTTCCGACAGGGCAGCATAGAAAACCTTGATTTCGACAATAACACGTTTGATGTAGTTGTTGCAATGGGTTTGATAGAGTACCTAAGATGGGATTACTGGGGACTACAAGAAATGTATAGAATCCTAAAACCGGGTGGGCATCTTATAGTTACGGTCCCAAATATGTTAAGGCTATCTTATATTACTAACCCAAAATTTTTATTTTCATTGCTTAAGAAAACGGCAAGAAAAGTTTTGCCCCTTGTTCTTGGTTCTAAAGTTTCTATGCACACACGCCACTGGTTGTATTCCAAAACTCCAAAATTATTTGCAAGAAAATATACTCCTGCCGGTTTAAAAAATATCCTTAAAGAACTGGAATTTGATGTAGTAAATACGGTATCCCACGGGTTCGGGCCATTTTTTATGTTAAGCAAATTCAAAAACTTATCTTTACGGCTGAACAACACCTTACAAAAATGGAGCAAAGAAAGAACTGCGAGGTGGCTGTCAGAATCCGGCAGTGATTATATCGTTCTTTGTCGCAAATCAAGAAAAATTCCTACAACAAAAGACATTGAAAAATTTAAGTCTCGTGAGAAAAAACTATTTTCAAAATACAATTTATGGATAAAAAAACATCCTCAATATTTGCAAACAAATTTCCGTCCATTAGAAGAAGTAATAGATTTTCAAGGGAATACATTAGTTCTTTCGCCCCATCCCGACGATGAAATTATCGGGTGTGGGGGGACACTATTAGAAATGTTAAAATCGGGAGCAAAAGTTACAATTCTCCAGATAACGGACGGCAGCGACACTCTCGCTCTAAGCGAGGCGATGGATAAGACCGTTCGCCCGAAAGAAGCAAAAATAGTTGCAGAAAAACTGGGAGTAAAAGAATTGATTTTATGGGGAGAAGACGCCTGTTGTTTTAAGTTCAATCAAAAAAACGTAACGGAATTAAGTTGTCTTTTGAAAAAGATTAATCCTAAAGTTATATTTGTCCCGTTTATCAACGAAAAAGACCCCCATCATATAATTGCAAATAAAATACTGGCACCTGCTTTAGATGAAATAGATTCGGATAATATTACGATAGTAAGTTATGAAGTTTATAGTCTTTTACCGCCCAATGTATTTTGTGTAATAGATAAACAATTTGAAGAAAAAGAAAACTTACTAATGAAATACCGGACAGGAATGAAAGTGTTTGATTATGTGCATTTTTGTAAATCGTTAAACTTTTATCGCAGTTATACTTTGCTTGAGAAGAAAGGGTTTGCAGAAGCGTTTTCAGCAATAAACGTTAGGGATTACAAAGAATTGGTGAAAAATTAGAAGACGGTAATATAAATAGTCCCGACTTCTGCAAAATAAAAGATTTTTAGTATCAGGGATATTTAAATTACCCCGTGCTTTAGCACGGGGAGAAGAAATGAAAGAAATAATGGGCTTTAGCCCAAAAATAAGATATAATGAGTTTATGCGGACATATAGTTTATTTAGGACTAAAGTCCGGGAGAGTGTTTTAGGTTTAGTTACGTACCCCCGTCCTAAAGGGCAGGGTAATTTTAAAAAGAAACTTTGAGTGGAGTCTCTTGCTCAGGAGGCAGGACAACTCAAAAAAGAAGAATGATTAGAAGCGCTGGAGGACAAATGAAAGTATTGAAAATATTTGGGATTGCCATGTGTTTTTTGTTTACAGTAAATGCACTTGCAGTAAATACCGAGTTATGGGAAGTAAAAGACTTCGCAAAATGCAAGCTAAACAACATAATGCTTGATGAGAACGGAAATCCATCAGTTGCTCCTGCAATCAAGGAATTATGGAAAAATCCCGAACTCTATATATGGTCAATAATTAAATCGGGAAATACCATATATGTCGGTACAGGCGGAAAAGGCAAGGTATATAAAATAAATACTTCGAACAAGAGTGGCTCTGAATTAGCCTTATTGGACACGACTCAGGCAGGAGTGTTTTCTCTTGTTGAAAATAAGGGGATAATTTATGCAGGCACTTCGCCGGATGGGATAATTTATCAACTAGACAAAACGGGCAAATCCAAAATATTTTCCCAAACTAAAGAAAAGTATATATGGAAAATGGTATTAGACAACGACGGGAATTTTTATGCGGCAACAGGCGTAACAGGAAACATATTAAAAATATCCGGGTCGGGAAAGATAGATACTTTTTATATTACACCGGAAAAGAACGTTACTTTTTTAAATTATGTAAACAACTATTTTTATGCAGGCACGGGAGAAAACGGATACCTATTTAAGGTAGATAAAAAAGGCAAAGGAATATGCATACTTGATGCGAACGAAAAAGAAATCAAAGAAGTTATTTCGTTGGATACTTTATTATTGGTAGCAGCGACGGAAGACAGCGCAGGTTCTGTTTATTGCATATACAAGGACAATAAAGTCGAAAAGCTATGGTCGGTTAGCGCTCCCATTCGTGGATTAGAATGGATTGCCAAAGATAAAAATATGCTTGTTGCTGCCGGGAAAAGATTATATAAAATAAAATTAGACGGAACGGCGATTGTTTTGAATGAGTTTCCTGCGAATATATCCTGCATTAAAG